>Ga0209050_1000092_pt1 | contig 252702 bp, 193 predicted proteins | sample Araplavi_mTSA_r2_FD_184276 | JGI IMG/M metagenome (GOLD analysis project Ga0209050, IMG submission 184276) | Arabidopsis root microbial communities from North Carolina, USA - plate scrape MF_Cvi_mTSA_r2 (SPAdes) (version 2) | ecosystem: Host-associated > Plants > Roots > Endosphere | place... | reverse complement strand
GAATCAACCCGAAAGTGAGTCCTAACGCAAGTTTTGTTAAAAACTTACCATATTAACCCAAAAGCATGGGGTTACATTTTGTTGCCTTACTTCCCCCAAGGATACAAGCCTTGGCGTTAATATTTAGGCGTGCAATTCCGATTAAACCAAAGCGAACTGCCCAAAAGACAGAAACGAGGTAAATAAAATGAAAGCCAAAACTAAATTGTTTTTCGCAGCACTGAGCCTCGGCGCCCTGCCCTTGGCACAGGCGCAAGCGACTGATTTTGAGGATTACGGCCGTGTGACCCGCGTCACCCCGGTGACCGAGCAGATCAACCGTCCGCGCCAGGAATGCCGCACTGAGTATGTCCAGGTGCAGCAGCCTCAGGAACGCGGCGTTGGCGGCAGTATCCTCGGCGGTATCCTGGGCGCTGCTGTCGGCAGCCAGGTCGGCTCCGGCCACGGCAAGACCGCTGCCACCGCAGCAGGCGCAATTGCCGGTGCTGTGATCGGCGACCGTACCCAGAACTCCAACGCGCAGCCAGGCGCGGTGCAAGAGCAAGCCGTAAAGCAGTGCCGCATGGTCGATGCGTATGAAACCCGCACCACCGGCTATAACGTGGAGTACGATTACCGCGGCCGTACTTACACCAATTTCATGAGCTATGATCCGGGCCAGCGTATCCGCCTGCGCGTGAACGTCGAACCGATGAATAATTAAGTTCCGGGCCACCTCCCCTTACCCGGACTGCCGGCCAGCAATGGCCGGCAGTTTTCATTTGTACGCTTGCTTGTAAGCAAGATAACGCGGGATAATGCGGCCATGCTGATTAAACGTAAATCCATCGAAAAAGAAGAGTCTTCGCGTCCTGCGACGCGAAAACCAAAGTTTGCACCGGTCACGCTCTCGGAGCTGGACGGCGTGCGCTACCTGCATTTCGGCACCGAGTGGGTGCAAGGCGCCATGCGCATCCGCAAGCCGGACTGGCCCGAGCTGGAGTACGCGCAGCAGATGATGGCCTGGATGCTGTGGAACGATGCGCCCACCCACGTCGCCCAACTGGGCCTCGGTACCGGCGCGCTGACCAAATTCTGCTACAAGCACTTCCCTGAGACAAAAGTCACCACCGTGGAGCTGAACCCATCGGTCATCAGCATCTGCTACTCCATGTTCAAGCTGCCCGACAATGACGGCCGCCTCAACGTGGTCGAGATGGATGCGATGGATTACGTCACCAACCCGGACAACCACGACACGCTGGACGCGCTGCAGGTCGACCTGTACGACGCCACCGCACGTGGCCCGGTGCTCGACACGCCCGAGTTCTACCAGGCTTGCGCCGCCTGCCTGAAGGACGATGGCATCATGACCATCAACCTGTTCGGCGACCACCCAAGCTACGCCAAGAACCTGAAAGCGATGAAATTCGCCTTCCCGCAAGTCGTGTCGCTGCCGGAAGTCCATGATGGGAACGTGGTGGCAATCGCTTTCAAGACTCGCCGCAACATCGACGTGGCAGCGCTGGCCGATCGCGCCGCGCAAATCGTCGCCGAAACTAAATTGCCCGCAAAGTCCTGGCTCAAAGGACTGAAAGCCGCACTCGCATAAGGTCACACATGGCAAAAGCACTCGATCTCCAAGTTATCTTCACCTGGCTGCTGGCTGATGGAATGGTCGAGAAAGCCGAAGTCAAAGGGCTTTACACGCAGGCGCAAGGCATCTTGCGCAACACTCCGGGCGCCATGCATCCCCTGAGCGCCGTGGCCCACTGCAAGCTGGTATCGGCCAAGAGCGGCAAGCTGCTGACGCTGGACGTACTAACCGAATGGCTGGCGCAGCGCGCCAAGCTGCCCTTTTACCGCATCGATCCGCTGAAGATCGACTTCACCAAGGTGGCGGACGTGATGTCGGCCAGCTATGCGGCGCGTTTCAATATCCTGCCGGTGGAAATCACACCCGATACGCTGACCGTTGCCACCGCCGATCCCTTCGCACTGGAGTGGGAAGCGGAAATCGCCAAGGTGGCGCGCCGCGTTATCAAGCGCGTGATTTCGAACCCGCTCGATATTTCCCAGTACACCTCGCAGTTCTTCTCGCTGGCCAAGTCGATCAAGCACGCCAACAAGAGCACAGGCCAGGACGTCGCGCTGCGCAATAACTTCGAGCAGCTGGTCGAACTCGGCAAGATGAACAAGACGGTCGATGCCAACGACCAGCACGTGATCAATATCGTCGACTGGCTGTGGCAGTACGCCTTCGAACAGCGCGCCTCGGATATCCACCTCGAACCGAAGCGCGACCTCGGCACCATCCGCTTCCGTATCGACGGCGTGCTGCACCAGGTCTACCAGGTGCCGGCAGTGGTGATGATCGCGATGACCGCACGTATCAAGCTGCTGGGACGCATGGACGTGATCGAAAAGCGCCGCCCGCAGGATGGCCGCATCAAGACCCGCACCGCCGGCGGCCAGGAAATCGAACTGCGTCTCTCGACCCTGCCGACCGCCTTCGGCGAAAAGCTGGTGATGCGTATCTTCGACCCGGAAGTCGTGGTCAAGACCCTGCCGGAACTGGGCTTCCCGCCGGATGACGCCAAGCGCTGGGACTCGCTGACCAACCGTCCGCACGGCATCATCCTCGTCACCGGCCCTACCGGCTCGGGCAAGACCACGACCCTGTACACCACGCTGAAAACGCTGGCAACGCCGGAGGTCAATGTCTGCACGGTGGAAGACCCGATCGAGATGGTGGAATCGTCGTTCAACCAGATGCAGGTGCAGCCCGGCATCGACCTCACCTTCGCCGACGGCGTGCGCGCCCTGATGCGACAGGACCCGGACATCATCATGGTCGGTGAGATCCGCGACCTCGAAACCGCGGAGATGGCGATCCAGGCTGCGCTGACCGGCCACCTGGTGCTGTCCACCCTGCACACCAACGACGCGCCATCGGCCGTGATGCGCTTGCTGGAACTGGGCGTGCCCTACTACATGCTGGAAGCGACCCTGATCGGCATCATGGCGCAGCGCCTGGTGCGCACGCTGTGCGTGGACTGCAAGGTAGAAGGCGGCGAACTGCCGGACGATATCTGGCAAGGCCTGGTCGGTGGCTGGGACATCGCCAAGCCGGAGAAGGTGTACCGCCCTGTCGGCTGCCCCGAATGCCGCCAGACCGGCTTCCGCGGCCGAACCGGCATTTACGAGCTGCTGACCACCAGCGAATCGTTCAACTCCATGCTGGAAGAAGAATCCGACATCACTGCGTTGCGCAAGCAAGCGGTAGCCGAAGGCATGATCCCGCTGCGCATTGCCGGCGCCTTCAAGGTACGCGAAGGCGCAACCACGGCGGAAGAAGTACTCAAAGTTACCGCCATGGGGTAACGACTAAAAAGGGGCTTTGCAAACGCCAAAATCCTCGTATATAATACGGCCTCTTTCGGGTCGTTAGCTCAGTTGGTAGAGCAGCGGACTTTTAATCCGTTGGTCGCAGGTTCGAGCCCCGCACGGCCTACCAGAATGAACAGGAAAGCCTCGTCTTCGGACGAGGCTTTTTTGTTTTGTGACCCGGCGCTGTCTGCGCACTGGTCACGCTGCCCCAACCTTCAGCGATAACGTTTCGGTTGGCGGCGGCGGTTGGCGGCGTTCTGGTCTTGCAGGATGCCGTCCACCCGCTCGGAGGCGGAGCGCGAGAGCTCCAGCGCCTGCGCCACGTCGGGAAAGAATTCCGGCAAGCGGTAACCGAGCCAGGCATAGGCGGAGTACAGGCGGCAGGCATCTTCCGCTTCCTGCAGGTTCATCCACTGCAGCGGGTTCTGCTCCGGATGCAGGTGGGTCACGCGCTGGCGCGACAGGGACACGCACCAGTGCTCCCAGGCTTTCTGCAGCGTCACCACGTTGGAGGAGATCGGCACCAGCGATAAGGTGAACTTGTCGGCCACCGACAGCGGCAGGGTATCCAGCCATTCGGCACGCTCGAACTGCTCCTCGGTGATGCGGGGGAAGAAGAAGCCATCCGGCACGTCGATATTGTGGACGAAGCGCTTGAGCAGCCGTGCCAGCGAATCTTCGCCGGTGACTGAAGCAATGCGGTGCAGGTGCTCCAGCGTCGGCGCCACGGCGAAGCCGGTTGCCTTCAAGGGCGGCAGCTTCTCCTTCAGCAGCGATCGCATCACGCCGTGCGTCTCGTCGTCGTAGCCGGCCACGTGGCCTTCCTCGTGCACGCCGTAGCGCCCTGCCCGGCCGGCGATCTGGCGCGCCAGGGCCGCGGGAATTTCCTCTTCCTCGTAGCCGTTGTATTTCACGGTGGTGGTCATCACCACGCGCTGGATCGGCAGGTTCAGGCCCATCGCAATGGCATCCGTGCCTACCACCACGTCGGCATGGCCGTCGCGGAAGCGCTGCGCCTGTGCACGCCGCACTTCCGGTGACAGGTTGCCGTACACGGTAGCGACGGACAGTCCGGCCTCGGTCACCATATCGCGCCACATCAGCACTTCGCGGCGCGAGAAGGCGATCACGGCATCGCCCTTGCGCAGGCCTTTAAGCTTGCGCACGGCGGAAGGTTCCATCGACAGCGGCGCCTTGCGCTTGAGGATATGGACCTCGATCGGGCATTCCAGTCGCTCTGCCAGCGCTTCCACGGCGCGCCGTGCCTCCGCCGCGCCCACCAGGTAGACCGTGCGTGCCGGAGCGCCGCAGACGGCGGCAGTCCAGGCGGCGCCGCGGTCGCGGTCGGACAGCATCTGGATCTCGTCGATCACGGCCACTTCGACCTGGGTGCGCGTGTCCAGCATTTCCACGGTGCTGGCAACGTGGGTTGCGCCTTCTTCGATGCGGCGTTCTTCTCCGGTCACCAGGCTGACCTTCAGGTCGGGGTCGGAAGCCTGCAGGCGTTCGTAGTTTTCCAGCGCCAGCAGGCGCAGTGGCGCGAGGTAGACGCCGCTCCGCGCCTTGGCCAGGGCCTCCATCGCCTTGTGCGTCTTGCCGGAATTGGTCGGCCCCAGCAGCGCGATGAATTTGCGCGGCAGGCGGCGCGCGACTTCGAAGGTATCAGGATATTCGGCCAAGTTGATGCTTTGCCGCGTGCGCTCGGCGTGGCGCTCTTCGCGATGGCGCTCAACCGCGTGCTCCAGGCGCTGGCGGATGCGGTCGAAGACAATGCCGGCCGGCTCCGATGTCTGCATGTCTTCCAGCGCATGCAGGAAATCCATCGGCCGCATGCCGTAATCGTCGCATTCTTCGCGCAGTTCGGCGGCGAAGGCAGTGACGTCGGCATGCAGCGCACGTTGCGCGGCTTCGCTGCCGCGTTCTAGCAACAGCGCTGCACGCCCCTCGCGCTCCAGCTTGCGCCATTTGGATGGCTTGGCCAGCACGCCTTGCTGCGGCACCAGGTCGTAGGGAATCTGCAGGCCGTCCAGCTCCACAGTGCCTGTGAAGCGCAGGAATACGCGGCCTTCCTGCTTTGCCAGTTCGATGCCGCGGGCTGCAAGGCCCAGCTCAGTCACCAACTGTTCGTCGTCGTCAAAATCTGTCATGGCGAGACGATTATAGCGAATGGCGCTGCGCGGCTAGTTCCAGATGCGGTAGACCCAGTAGGTTTCGTCTTCCAGGCCGCGGCGCAAAATTTCGGACGGACTGAGGCCGCTGATTTCGCGCGCTTCGCGGCTCATGTGCGCCTGGTCGGAATAGCCGCCAAGCTGCGCCATGTCGCCGAGGGAAACCTTGCCTTTCAATGCCGCTTCGCGCGCGGCGATGAAGGTCTGCTCGGCGCGGTAAGACCGGCGCAGGCGGCGCAGCGGCTGGCCCGCCCATTCGCGGATGCGGCGCTCGGCCATGCGTACGCTGCGTCCGATGCCCGCTGCGGCGGCCTGTCCCTCCAGGCGGCGCACCCAGTCGCCCATCGCGCCGTCAAGGCCGCTGTTGCCGCGCATGGTGCGCCAGCGTGGCTCCAGGAAATCCTCCAGCAAGGCGACGCGCGTTTCATCGTCGGGCGCCGCGAGCATGTCCGCCGCCAGTTGCTGCCATTCGGTGTCAAGCAAGGCGTCCAGCGGCTGGAACTGGTCGACGATGGTGCTCATATCGATTCCCGTCAGGCGATGCAGCGCTTCAGGAAAGAACAGCACGGTCATGAAATGGGTGGGGCCGGGATTGGCGGATACCGTTGGCCCGGTCCATGCGCCGGACAGCAAGACGCCACCTTGCGGGCACTTCCTGTCCGGCACCGGCGGCTCGACCATTACGGATTCACCCACCAATTGCAGGAACAGCACAGGGAACCCGGTCGCGGGATAGCGGTTCAGGCGCTGCTCTTCGGGCAAGTCGCAGCCGACGGTGTTGCGCACGACGATCGCCCGCAGGCACGAGGCGAGCGATCGGCGCGGGACAATGAATTTACTGATTGGCAACATAAGCAGCATTGTAGCGCGATGTCGCAAACGTTCAAGACCGCTTCGCACAGTCGGCGCATACTGGCCCTCATGGATACCACGACCGCCCAAGCTACCGGCGCGCTGCGCCACCTTTCCGACCTGCCCGGCCCCAAGGGCCTGCCCTTCCTCGGCAACGCCTTGCAGCTCCGCCCGCGCAAAGTCCACGCAGATATCGAAGCCCTGGCGCAGCAATATGGCTCGCTGTTCCGCATGAGCATCGGCCGCGCGCAGGCTCTGGTCGTTGCCAATGCAGCGCTGGTCCACGGCGTGCTGCGCGACCGGCCGGAAGGCTTCCGACGACCCGACGTCACGGCCCAGGTATCGGATGAGATGGGCGGTGAGCGCGGCGTCTTCCTGGCGGAAGGCGCAGCCTGGCGCAACCAGCGCAAGATGGTGATGCAGGCGTTTGCACCGCATGCGATCAAGGCCTACTTTCCTTTGCTGGCGCGTGTCGGGGGTCGCTTGCAGGCGCGCTGGGCGCAAGCGGCACAGGAAGGACGCCCTGTCGCCCTCAATGCAGACCTGAAGCGCTACACGGTGGACGTGATCGCCGGCCTGGCTTTCGGCGAAGAGGTCAACACCATCGAGCATGGCGACGACGTTGTGCAACAGCAGCTTGAGCTGATCATGGAAGGCACGGCGCGTCGTTCGCTGCTGCCGGTTCCTTACTGGCGCTATGTGAAGCTGCCTTACGACCGCAAGCTGGAGGCGGCGGTGCTGGCCATGCGCGAGGCGACCAATGGTTTTATTGCCAAGGCGCGCCAGCGCATGCAGGACGACCCTGAGCGCGCCGAACGCCCGCAGAATATGCTGGAAGCGATGCTGGCGGCAGCCGACCAGGAAGGCAGCGGCATCGACAACGCTGCAGTGATCGGCAATGTCAGCACCATGCTGCTGGCAGGAGAGGACACGACATCGAGTGCCCTGGCCTGGCTGATCTGGCTGCTGTCACGCCATCCGGCTGCGCTGCAGCGTGCGCAGGAGGAAGTGCGGCGCGTGGCGCCCGATCCTGCAGGCTTCACCATCGAGCAGATGGACCAGCTGGAATACATCGACGCCTGCGCGCACGAAGCCATGCGCCTCAAGCCGCCGGCGCCTTTCATTCCCCTGCAGGCCAATCGCGACTGCGTGGTGGGCGATGTTCAGGTGCCGAAGGATAGCGTGGTGTGGTGCGTGCTGCGGCACGACAGCGTGGCGGAAGAGAAAGTGCGCAATGCCGCAGCCTTCGATCCGCAGCGCTGGCTGGATGGCAGCAATGCGCGCCAGTTGGCGATGCCCTTCGGCTCTGGGCCGCGCCTCTGTCCGGGGCGCTACCTGTCGCTGCTCGAAATCAAAGTGGCCATGGCCTGCCTGCTGGGGCGCTTCGACCTGGTATCCGTCGAAGGCGACAGCGAGGAATACCATGGCTTCGTCATGTCGCCTGGCGCCTTGACGATGCGGCTTTCACCAAGAGCTGGATAGTCAGCGCGAAAACGAAAGCGCAGAAGAAAGATACCGCCACGGCCTGTGCGCGCAGCAGCAGCGAAATCGCTACGCAGAATGCCGCGAAGGCAAAGTAGCCAAGCATCGTGCCGCGCAGCAGTTGCACTGCGCTGTCGCGGCCAGCCTGCACGTGTGTGAAGCCAACCAGCACCGTGCCCATTACAGGGAACATGGCGAAGAAGCCGCTCAGGCGCGGCCCCAGCCCCGCCGCCGCCGCACTGACCGACATCACCAGCACCGCGCCGGCCAGCATGCGCCACGGCAGGTCGCCACCGCGGCGTGCCATCTGCGCAGAGCCTGTCGCGGCCGGAGCGCTGGAGCGCGCGGGGAATAGGCGCGGCGCGGCCAGCAATGCCGCGACTACGGCCAGCGCGGCGAACGGCAATGGCAGCCGAACCGACTGCAAGCCAGCCACCGCCAGCGCCCACGCCCCCAGTGCGGCCGGCATTGCCCCCGCAACGCCCATCCAGCCGGACGACCATGCATACACCAGGCTGAAGGCAATCATGGCGAACACCGCCATCAATGTGCCTTCCGCCGCAGTGGCGGCAAATCCCGCGCCCTGCTCCAGCGAAATCGCCAGCAGGATCGGCCCCGCGACAATCGGGAAAGCGGAAAGCCAGCCGGCAACGGCAGGCCCCCAGCGCCGCCCAGCCAGCGTGACGCCATAAATCAATGAAGGAACGAGGAAAAGCTTCAGCGCGAGAACGGAATTCATGGGCGGCGAGTCTACCACGCGCGCCCTTTGTATCAGCTAAGTAACAGCCAATTGACATGGACCAGCCAATTCCTCACTATCCCCGCTCCACCGAATCAACCAAGCCCGTGCAATGATTGCAACTAAACTCCTTCCCAAGCTAACTTCCTTGCTGATCCTCGGCGCCTGCGCCGGCCTGGCCCAGGCGGCCGCGGTCGAACCCGCCAAACATGCGATCACCCACGAAGACGTGTGGCTGATGAAGCGCGTCGGCGCCCCGCAGCCCAGCCCGGACGGCAAATGGGCCGTGTTCTCGGTCACCGACCCGGCCTACGACAGCAAGGAGCAATGGTCCGACATCTGGATCAAGTCCCTGGTGGACGATAGCGCCCCGCGCCGCCTGACCTTCAGCAAGGGCGGCGAGTCCGCGCACGCGTGGTCGCCGGACAGCCGCTTCCTGCTGTTTGTCGCCAAGCGCGAAGGCGACGAAGCGCCGCAGGTCTATCGCCTCGACGTCGCCAACGGCGGCGAAGCGCAGCGCATGACCAACCTGACGCTGGGCGCGCGCATGCCGAAGTGGAGCCCGGATGGCAAGCAGATCCTGTTCGTTAGTGAAATCTTCCCGGGCACCGCCGATGAAGAGGCAGTGAAGAAGGTCGCCAAGGAACGCAAGGACCGCAAGTACAGCGCCCGCGCCTACGAATCCTTCCCGCCACGCTTCTTCGACAAATGGCTGGACGACAAGAAAGTGCGCCTCTTCGTGATGGACGCGCAGCCGGATGCCAAGCCGCGCGACATCCTGGCCGGCAGCAAGCTGGCCGACTTGCCGGGCTTTGGCGGCAGCCAGGGCGACGATGGCCAGTCCCTCAACGCGGTGTGGACGCCAGATGGCAAGGGCGTGGCCTTCGCCGTTTCCACCAACCGCGATGAAGCGGCACGCGCCTCGACCTTCACGCAGATCTACAGCGTCCCTGTCGCCGGCGGCGAACCGGTCCAGTTGACCAGGGACGGCCGCAGCTACCACGACCTGCGCTTCTCCCCGGATGGCAAGACGCTGTTCGCGCTGACCGAAGAAGAAGTGCCGAACAAGGTGTACGACCTGACTCGCCTGGCGAGCTTCGCCTGGCCATTCACCAGCGCCCAACCGAAGATCCTGACCCAGGACACGGACCGCTCGATTTCGCGCATCGCCCTGCCAAGCGACGGCAAGCGCATTTACTACTCTTTCGAGCACGCCGGCCTGGAAAAGGTCCATTCGATGAACTACGCCGGCGGCGACAAGCGCGAAGAACCCTCGCTGCCTAACGGCTCCATCAACTCGCTGAATGCAGGCGGCAAGGCGCTGGTCGGCGTATGGGAATCAGCCGTCAATCCGCCGGAGATCTACTCCTTCAACGGCATGCCAAAGCGCCTGACCTCCTTCAACGTAGAGAAAGCCGCCGCCATCGATTGGCAAGCACCCGAGCACTTCTGGTACAAGACGCCGGACGGACGCCAGATCCACAACATGATCGTGAAGCCGGCCGGCTTCGACCCGAACAGGAAATACCCGCTGTTCGCCGTCATCCACGGCGGCGCTGCGAATATGTGGCGCGACCAGTTCGTGCTGCGCTGGAACTACCACCTGCTGGCCAAGCCAGGCTATGTGGTGCTGCTGACCGACTACAAGGGTTCCACCGGCTACGGCGAAGAATTTGCCCGCTCGATCCAGCACGACCCGCTGAAAGGCCCGGGCGACGAAATCAACTGGGCAGTCGACGAAGCGATCAGGAAGTACCCGTTCATCGACGGCACCAAGCTCGCCGCAGGCGGTGCAAGCTATGGCGGCCACCTGGCCAACTGGCTGCAGGCCACCACCACGCGCTACAAGGCCATCGTGTCGCATGCCGGCGAGATGGACCTGGTGATGCAATGGGGTACCAGCGACAGCATCTACGGCCGCGAAGTCAACGGCGGCGGCCCGGTGTGGAGCAACCTGCCGGTCTGGCGCGAGCAAAGCCCGATCATGCAAGGTGCGAACCACGAGAAAGGCACCGGCTTCAAGACGCCGATCCTGATTACCGTGGGCGAACTGGATTACCGTGTACCGGTCAACAACGCGCTGATGAACTTCGCAGCACAGCAGCGTTTGAATACTCCTAGCAAGCTGGTAGTATTCCCGGACGAAAACCACTGGATCCTGAAAGGTGAGAACAGCCGCTACTTCTACAACGAGGTGCATGGCTGGCTCGCCAGGTACCTCAAATAAAGAAGGAGAAGTAAAAGATGACGGTTGCAAACTGGTGTATCGCCGCGGCCTGCCTGCTGCCGATGGTGGTCGCGATGACTTCCAAGGTCGCCTCGGTCACGGGCAAGGACCGCTATGACAACGCCGATCCGCGCGACTGGGCCCAACGCCAGGCAGGCTGGATGAAGCGCGCCCACGCCGCCCACCTGAACGGCTTTGAAGCACTGCCGCTGTTCATTGCCGCCGTCATCCTCGCGCAGCAGGCCCACGCCAACCAGGACCGCATCGATGTCCTTGCGATGTCCTTCGTCCTGATTCGCGTCACCTACAGCATCATCTACATCAGCAACCTGGCCACGCTGCGCACGGTGGTGTGGTTCGCCGGCATGGGTGTCAGCCTGGCGATCCTCGCCCAGGCCTGACCGGGATCGTTCACGCGGCGCGGGCTGCGGCCGGCGCCGCTGCTGCGGCCGGCCGCAGCCGGATCGCCAGCACCATCAGGCCAGCCACCAGGCAGGCCGCTCCCGCCGTGAACAGCGCAGGGTTATAGGTAAGCAGCAGCGTACGCACCTGCCCTGCCCCGAACGCTGCAACCGCAGCACCCAGCTGGTGGGCCGCAAAAATCCAGCCGAACACCATGCCGGCTTTCTCCTTGCCGAAGGTCGTAGCAACCAGCCGCACCGTCGGCGGCACGGTGGCAATCCAGTCCAGGCCATAGAACATGGCAAATACCGACAGCCAATACAGCGTGAAGTCCGCGTACGGAAGCCACAGCAGCGACAGGCCACGCAGGCTGTAGTACCAGAACAGCAGCTTGCGGTTGTCATAACGGTCAGACAGCCAGCCGGACAGGATGGTGCCGACCAGGTCGAAGGCGCCCATCATTGCCAGCACCGAAGCCGCAGGCACAGGTCCCAGGCCGGCATCGCCGCACAGCGAAATGAAATGGGTCTGGATCAGGCCATTCGTGCTCAGGCCGCAGATGAAGAAGCTGCCGGCCAGCAGCCAGAACACCACACTGCCCGACGCCTCGCGGAAGATGCGGAACGGCGTGGCGAAGCCAATCGTCATCGGCGCAGCCGACGTTGCGGGCTGGGTTGCGCCGAACGGCGCCAGGCCCACGTCCGCCGGGCGGTTACGCATCAACAGGAACACGGCCACGGCCACAAGGCCGCACGCCGCCAGCACCGGCACGACTGCCATGCGCCAGCCGAAGTGCTCCACCAGCCAGGCCCCGACCGGCAGGAAGATCAACTGCCCCGTTGCGGAACTGGCCGTCAGCAAACCGACTACCAGCCCGCGACGGGTTTCAAACCAGCGGTTTGAAACCACTGCGCTCAGGACCAGCGCCGTCATGCCCGATCCCACGCCCAGCATCACGCCCCACAGCAGCACCAGTTGCCAGAACTGCGTCATGCCCAGCGCCAGCAGCGAGCCCACAGTGACCAGGCCAAGCGCCGTCACCACCACTTTGCGCAAGCCAAAGCGCTCCATCAGGATCGCCGAGAAAGGCCCCATCAGGCCGAACAAGGCAAAGCGTACTGCCAGCGCCGATGATATCTGGTCAACTCCCCAGCCGAACTCTTTGCTTAACGGCTGCAGCAGCGCTCCCGGCAAACCGAGTGCGGCCGACGACGTCAGTCCGGTCAGGAAGGTCAAGGCAACGATGACCCACGCGTAGTGGATGCCGCGGCGTTGCAACCGCTGGGAGAGGGTTTGGGCTATCATGCACAGCATCTTAGATTACGATCATCATAAATGCAAGAAAAAGAAAAGCCGGCGCGGGGCCGGCTCTTCATCGGCGCAAAGCGCCTGCTTATTTCTTGATTTGCAGGGAAGATTTCACTTCCTGCACGCCCTCGATCTTGCGGGCCAGTTCGATCGCCTTGTCAGCTTCTGCTTTCGATGGCACGAAGCCGCTCAGCATGACGACACCCTTCTGGGTTTCCACGTGAACGTCCATGGCTTTCACCAATGGGTCGGCTGCATATTCAGCCTTCACCTTGGTGGTGATCATGGTGTCGGACATCGCGGAGCGCGTGTCGGAAGTTGCCTCGCGGGTGGTGTTGGCCAGGTTGGTGCCTGCCTCGCGGGTGTCCTGCGCAACGGCAGCGGTGGTGCTAGTTGTGCCTGCGTTGGCCAGTGCGGTTTTATGGGCAGATTTGGCGTCCGACTTGCAGGCCGATTTCGCCGAACCGCTCATGTCATCGCAACGTTCCTTGGCCAGGTCATACTCGGCGTCGGCCAGTTTGCGCTGGGCTTTTTCAACGTCCTTGGGCGTGTTCTGGTGCTGTTTGGTCGCATCCAGGATCGCACGGGCTTCGGCTACTTTGGCTTCGTCCTTGCAGATGTCTTCGGCATTGCCTTTCAGGCTCTTGCAATTGTCCTTAGCAACTTTGTAGTCGGATTCGGCCTTGTCCTTTGCAGCTTTGTAGGCGTCGTTATCGGCAGCCTGCGCCACAGCGAACGAAGTACTGAACAGCGCAGCCAGCGACATACACAGAATTTTCTTCATGGTTAGTCCCCTTTAGGATGGTTTGCATGGCGATTACACGCCTCCCGGGGACTAATTTCTGTGCGCGACCGAACACATTCCGCTATTACTCGTCTTTAAGTAAGCCTTTGCCCCACAGTACGCGTGCTTGTTCGAAGGGGTTATGTTCGCTGGAGAACACTGCGCCGTCAGCGGCAAGTTGCAGCCAGGCACGCGTGTTGTGAGAGCCGTGCTCAACAGGCTGGCGCACTTGCATCAGCCAGGCGTGCACTTGATTGTATTGGGCGGCATTGGCACGCTGCGTCCAGGCCAGCGCCACCAGGTCGGAAAACGCTTCTTCGCGGCGCGTATCGCGCATCGCTTTCGACAGAGCTTGCAATTCCGGATTGTCGAGCTGCTCATGCGGGCCTTCGACAAAGCCTGCCGGCAATGCATGCCAACTGCCCTGCGCCTGGCGCCAGCAATGCCCGACTTCGTGCGCGGTCATCGCTTCGATCAGGACTTTCTGTTGTTCAGCAGGGACACCGGACAACACTTCTTCGGCCTGCGGATTGCCGCGCATCGAGAACACCAGCTTGCAACGGCCATCGGCAAAACCCATCGCCAGCGGCACGTCGTTCGGTCCGGCTTGCGGTTGGACCACGATATCAATAGGGAGCTTGAGTTCCTGCTTGGCGTAAGCCAGCACGGGAGAGCCGGCTTGCAGCCAGCGCGTTTCAGTTTCGGTCAGCTGAGCAGCGCCAGCAGAAGCAGCAAAGAAGGACAGCAGGATGGGCAGGCTCAGCTTCATGACAAAACTCCGGTAACTGGCTTCAACTATACATGCCTTACGGCAAGCTGTTACCGGAGTTTCTGTGCTGTTACAAAATATTGGCTGAGCTAGTCGACAAGTTTATTTTGCCAGCAAGGAGTTGGCAGTCGGGAAAGATGGACGGATATCGTTCGGTACTTTCTTCATCTTGTCCAAAGCCTTTTGCACGTCAGGGCGGATCACGACGTACTTCGCCATCATGTCCTTGGCGCGTGCGTAATCGCCGGTCGCTTCGATGGTAAGGAACTCGCGGTCAAGATCGGTCACCGCTTGTTTGATCTTCTTGAAGTCCACCGAGAACGTGCCATCGCCATGCGACACGAAGCCGCCTTTATCGAGCAGGTAGTTGACCTGGATCGCCATGCCGCGTGCGTGCGAGTCGGTCAAGCCGAAGTGCAGCGTACGGAAGGCCGAAGCCAGGAAGGTCGTGTGCAGCTTGCGCTCTGCCGCTTCGCCCTGGCCCAGGGTGTCATTCAACTGCCCCTTCTCCATCATGTACATCAGCGCGAACAGGCCGGTGATGTCGGCTTTCGCTTCCTCGATGGTGGAATACGCTTCCTTCAGGTCCTGGCGCGGGGTGGATTCGGTGGCGCCGACCTTGGTGATGTGCGGGCCCAGGCCGTGCGTGATTTCGTGCGCCAGGATGTGGGTGAAGAAGGAGTTGAAGTCCAGGTCCTTCTGGTCCGCAGGGCGCAGCACCAGCTTGGCGATCGGTGTCAGGGTGGCCTTGAATTTTTCTTCCTGCACGTTCTTCAGCATCACGCGCTTGGAGCCGCGCTGGCTGATGATGCGCTCGTCGTTCGGCAGGTTGTAGGCAGCGGTCTGTACGCCCATATTGCCGTCGCCCGCGCCGTAGACCTGGTTGACCACCACCATCGGCGCTACCGCGCCAACTTTCGGATTGCGGTATTTCGGATCGACCGGCAGGTTGTCTTCCAGCTCCTGCATGTGCTTGGCGAAGAAGTCCAGCTTGCGCGTTTCCTTCTCGTCGCGGATGTTCACATAGGCTTCGAAGGCAGCCTTGTAGCCAAACAGTTCGTCGTTATAGGTTTCGTATGGGCCGATGGTGACGTCGACTGGCGAGTCCAGGTCCATCCAGGCAAAATCGGATGGCAGGTAGTCGTTGGAGAGGAAGGCGTCGGCGCGCAAGTCGAGGAATTTCTTCAGCGATGCGTTGCTGGTGGCGGCAGCAGCCTCCTTCAGCAGCTTGGACAGCTTCTCCAGTTCCGGCTTGTATTCATCCGAGTACTTGACGATCTTGAACTTGCCGTCATCGCCCTTGCGGATCGTGGTGAAGAACCATTGCGCTTCCTGCTTCTGCGCGGCTGGCAGGCCGTTGATCCAGGCTTCCAGTTCTTCCTTGCTGGCGCCTTCCGGATAGAAGTTGGCGGCGGCAGGCTTATGGTCCGGCACCTTGATGCCAGCCACCTCCGCAGGCAGGAAGGATTTATGGTCGTCCAGGATAGACCACGGGCCTTTGTTCAGCCAGAAGTACTCGGTGCGCGCCTTGCCCAGTGGAGACTTATCCTTTTGCAGCGCGGCGTACAAAGCCTCGTTGCCCGACCAGCGCTGGCGCAATTGCAGGGTGTCGACGATCTTTGCCGCTTCGATCAGCTTCTTGATGGCCTGGCGGTCGCCGGCCGAAAGCTGGGACGTGTCGGCCTTCAGCTGCACCGGCGCGTAGCGCTTGGTCATCGCCTGCAGCTCGGCCAAATCAGCAGGGCCAGCGGCAGGAGCAGCGGCAGCGGAGGCGCTGGCAATCGCCAGCACCAGCGGGGACAGGAGGTTTTTCATGTGGCCTTTTCTCTACAGTTAAAAGGAAGGCCACATTGTATTCCCGCGCCTACCAGGCGCGGTAGGTTTTTCCGGATTCTGCACCATCCACGCAACGGCTGTACGCACGCGCCACGCGGCTGGCAGGAACGGGCTCGAAGCCATGGAACAGGGACTCGAACTTTTCCGCCGACTCCTCCAGCAGCGAAGGATTGACCACGTTGATGCGCAGGCCTCGTTGCAGCTCCACAGAGGCGCCGCGGGCAAAGCCCTCGATGCCGTTGTTGACGGTGACCGTGTTGGCGCAGCCACGCAGCGGGTTGTGCGCATCGACACCACTGGTCAAGGTAATCGAACCGCCGTCGTTCAGCGCGTGCTGCGCGACGAGTGCGACATTCACCTGCCCCATCAACTTCGAATCGAGGCCAACGCAGAATTGCTCGTGCGTCATCTGCTCCAGCGGACCGACGTGGAGCGCACCTGCTGCCACCACCACATGGTCTACCCTGCCCGCTTGCGCGAACAGCGCACGTACCGAAGCGATATCCTCAATTGCCACGCGATGATCGCCGCTGCTGCGGCCTGCGGTGATCACACGGTGCCGCTTGCCCAGCTCCTGCACCACGGCGCTGCCGATGGTGCCGCTGCCGCCAATAACCAGGACCGTACGCATTACCACACGCGGTAGGTCTTGCCGTTTTCCGCGCCCTCGACGCTGCGGCTGTAGGCCAGGGCCGCGCGCTTCACCGGCACGGTTTCCATGCCGTAGAAGTATGGGCCATAAGTTTCGACCGATTCGTCGACCAGGGTCGGGCTGACCGAGTTGATGCGCAGGCCGCGCGGCATCTCAACGGCAGCGCCACGGACGAAGCCATCCACCGCGGCGTTCACGGTGGTGGCATTGACGCCGTAGCGGATCGGATTGTGGGACAGGCTGCCGCTGGTCAAGGTGATCGAACCACCATCATTCAGGTACTTTTGCGCAGCCAGCGCCACATTCACCTGGCCCATCAGCTTGGAGTTCAAGCCAATCTGGAACTGCTCTGCAGTCATTTCCTGCAGCGCGCCGAAATGTGCGTCGCCGGCGGCGACCACTACACCATCTACCTTGCCGACTTTCTCGAACAGCGCCTGCACCGAAGCCGGGTCCTCGATCTTGACCTGGAACTGGCCACTGTTGCGGCCCACGGTGATCACTTCATGGCGCAATCCCAGTTGTTCCACGATCCCTTTGCCGATGGTGCCCGAAGCGCCGATAACGATGATCTTTTTCATGTTGAATCTCCTGTTGGGTTTTGAAGTGGAGCCAGTATGCGCTCCGTCACCACAGGAATAAATGAGCTATCATTTAGATAATTACGAACTCATAGTTAGCAATGGACAAGTTACGCAGCATGGAAGTGTTTGTGGCGGCCGTCGACACCGGCAGCTTCACAGCAGCAGCCGAGCGTTTCGGCATTTCCGCCGTAATGGTGGGCAAGCATGTGCGCGAGCTCGAGCAGCGTCTCGGCGCCGCCCTGCTGACGCGTACAACCCGGCGTCAATCGCTGACCGAAATCGGCCGCCAGTATGCCGAGCAATGCCGCGCCATCCTGGCCCAGATCGGCGCCGCAGAAAGCCTGGCCGAAACCATGCGCCTGGCGCCGCGCGGCGTATTGAAGGTCACCGCGGCCGTCTCGTTCGGGATGGAGTGGCTCAGCCCCATGATGCCCGACTACCTCGAGATGTACCCAGAAGTCAGCGTCGACCTGAGCCTGAACGACCGCATGATCGACATGGTGGAAGAAGGATTCGACGTCGCCGTGCGCATCGGCACGCTCGAAGATTCATCGCTGGTGGCGCGGCCGTTGCGGCCATATGGCGTGGTGATCTGCGGCTCGCCCGAATACCTGGAACGGCGCGGCATCCCGCAACTGCCCGCCGACCTCGCGCAGCACGAATGCCTGGAATTCAGCGGCTGGGTGCCGCAAGCGCGCTGGCGTCTGAAGGGAGACAAGGACGCCCGCCACATTCCCCTCAGCCGCCTGCGCGCCAACAACAGCTACGCGCTGAAGCAGGCCGCGCTGAAAGGCTTCGGCCTGATCATGCAAGCCGAAACGGCGCTGGCGCAAGACATCGCGGCCGGCCGCCTGGTACGCGTGCTGGACGACTACCTGCCCACCCCGCGCCCCATGCACCTGCTCTACCCGCGCGACCGCCAACCGACACCGAAGCTGACCAGCTTCATCGACTTCATGCTCTCGCGCCTAGGCCCTACATAAACTACGGCCCAGCCCGTGTCACACCCTGGGGTCACACCCCAAGTGTGACACGAGCCCAGCCATTTGATATGTATCAGCCGCCGTCACGATGAGCGCGACCATTTTTCGGACGCGAGGCGTCGCAGGGAATTCAACAGGAAGGACGGTTGAGCCCGTGTCACACTTGGGGTGTGACCCCAGGGTGTGACACGGACTCGGCAGCGGATGGCTTAGGGGGCTTGCCAGCCGCCGCCGAGGGCGCGGGCGAAGCTGACGGTGGCCAGCAGGCGCTGGGTGTTGATTTGCACGGCGGCGCGGTCGGCGGCCAGGGCGCTGCGCTGGGCGTCGGTGACGTCGAGGTAGGTGCTGATGCCGCGCTCGTAACGGGCGCGGGCGACGTCGTAGGCGCGGGTGGCGGCTTCGCGCGAAGTCGCCTGGACCTTGCCTTGCTGCGTGCGCTGCTGCACGTCGGACAGGGCATCTTCCACTTCGCGCAGGGCGGTCAGCAGCTTGCCTTCGTGGTTGGCAACCGCTTCTTCGTAGCGGGCCTTGGCGACCGTCAGGTTGGACTGGTTGCGGCCGCCGTCGAAGAGCGGCAGCGACAGCGCCAGCGGGCCGAAGCTGAATACGCGCGAGCCGCCTTTGCTGATGTCGCTCAGGCTTTCCGACGCGTAGCCGAAGTTGCCGGTCAGGCTGACCGATGGGTAGAAGGCACCTTCCGCGACGCCGACGTTGGCATTGGTCGCGCGCAGGGTTGCGACGCTGGCTGCCAGGTCGGGACGATTGGCCAGCAGGTTGGCTGGCAGGCCGGCTGGAATCACCGGTGGCGCCGGCAATTCGGTCGCCGCTGCCGGTTCCAGTTGCATCGACGATGGCGATGCGCCCACCAGCACGGCCAGTGCGTGCTCCAGCGTGTTGCGCTGGCGTTGCACCTCTTCCAGGTCGGCTTCGGCGTTGGCGCGTTCGATGCGGGCACGCGAAGTATCCAGCTCATTCGACAGGCCGGCGTTGAAGCGGGCGTTCACCAGGTCTTCGGTTTCCTTGCGGGTCGCCAGCGCACCGCGCAGGATCGCCATTTCGGCATCCAGGCCGCGCAGCTGCCAGTAGGTGGTGGCGATCTGCGACGACAGCAGCAGCAGCACGCCGTCGCGGTCATGGCTGGCCGCCAGCGCTTGCGCGTCGGCCGATTCCACGGCGCGGCGCACGCGGCCGAACAGGTCCAGCTCATACGAGAAGCCTGCGGCGACCGAGTAGTTGTTGCCGTGGATCGAGCGGTGGCCCAGCGCGATACCTTGCGAGGTGTTGGCCGAGGTGCGCGAGTTGGACACGCCGGTGCTCAGCGTCACGGATGGCAACTGGCTGGCTTTCACCAGTCCCAGTTGCGCTTCGGCCTGGAACAGGCGCTGCGCCGCCGCCTTCACGGTCGGGCTGTCGCGCAGGGCCTGGTGTTCAAGCCGGTTCAGCGTGTCGTCGCTGAACACGGTCCACCACTGCGCCGGCAGTTGGGCCTCGCTAGCCGCTGCACCCTGCGGCGCATGGCGGAAAGCCTGTTCCTGCATTCCGGCAGGCGCCTTGAAGTCGCTGCCTACGGTGCCGCAGCCGGCCAATACCGCCGCTGCGCCAACTGCCATTGCAATCATCTTGATGTTCATACTTTTTCCTTCAATTCTTTTTAGTGCGCACCGGCGCCGCCGCCCGAAGGAGACTTCACCTTGTCGGACAGCCACAGGATCAGGATGCAGGACAACAGGATGGCGCCCACGATCAGGAAGCCGTCGTTGTAAGCCATCACGAAGGATTCGCGCCGCACGATGCCATCCACCGCCTTCAGCGCCTTGTCCGATGCCGTGACCGGGTCGAAGCCCTTGCCGATGAAGTTCTGCGTCAACTGATCCAGGCGCAACTGGGTCGCGGCGGAGAAGCTGTTGACTGCCTCGCCCAGGCGGGCCGAGTGGAAGTGCTCGCGCTGCGTCAACTGGGTTGCCAGCAGGGCGATGCCGATCGAGCCGCCCAGGTTGCGGATCATGTTGAACAGGCTCGATGCCGATGCGGTGTCTTTCGGCGCAATGCCGTTCATCGCAAAGTTCGACAGCGTCAGCATCACGAAAGGCTGGCCCAGCGCACGTACTACCTGCGACAGCAGCAGCTGGTCGTAGCCGGTGGTCGCGTCCATATAAGCGTTCATGATGCAGGAAACGCCGAACAGCCCCAGCCCGATCGAGCACAGGATGCGGTTGTCGACCTTCATCGACAGCTTGGCCGCGAACGGCATGATGAACAGCTGCGGCAGGCCGGCCCACATGATCACTTCACCGATCTGCATCGGCGAGTAGCCGGCAATCTGGCCCAGGTACAGCGGCAGCAGGAAGGAGGAGCCATACAGGCCCATGCCCATCACCGCGGCCAGCGCCGACGCCACCAGGAAATTACGCTGCGTGAACAGCCCCAGGTTGACGAAGGGCTGCGGCCGCATGGCACTGGTCAGCACCCAGCCCAGCAAGCCGACAATGGCCAGGCCGGCGAAAGCGATGATGAAGCCGGACTCGAACCAGTCCTTGCTGTTGCCCTCTTCCAGGAAGATGGTCAGGCAGCCCAGGCCCAGCGCCATGAAGGCGATGCCCAGCCAGTCGGCGTTGAACAACTCGCTGAGCTTGCGCTCTTCGTGGTCGAGGCCATACGCCACGCCCGCAATCAGCAGGATGCCGGGCACCCAGTTGATGTAGAAGATCGATGGCCATCCATACAGCTCGCTCAGGTAGCCGCCCAGGGTCGGGCCCATGGAAGGCGCCAGTGTTGCGGTCAGGCCGAAGATCGCCATGCCGACTGCGCGTTTCGATGGCGGCAGCTTGGCCATCACCAGCGTCATCGCCATCGGGATCAGCGCGCCGCCGGTAAAGCCCTGCATCATGCGGAACATGATCATGCTTTGCAGGTTCCACGCCGCTCCGCACAGGGTCGAGAACACCAGGAACAATGCCGTGGTGCCCATCATGTAGCCGCGCATGCCGAAGGTGCGCGTCAGCAGCGCCGTCAGCGGGATCACGATGATCTCGGCCACCAGGTAGGCGGTCGAAATCCAGGAGCCCTCTTCCTGCGTGGCGTTCAGCGCGCCCAGGATGTCGCGCAGCGAGGAGTTGGTGATCTGGATGTCCAGCACGGCCATGAAGGCGCCGAGCATGCCCGCTGCCACTGCGATCCAGGTGCGGCCGGATACCCGGCCTTCAGGCACCGTCATTGGGGCGCTCATTTTGCGTTGGCTGCTTGAGTGTTCGATTTGATGCTGACTTCAGCGATGGCCGACATGCCAGGCACCAGGCGGCCTTCGTAGGCTTTCAGGTCTTCCGGCTTGAAGGTGATCTTCACCGGCACGCGCTGTACGATCTTGGTGAAGTTGCCGGTCGCGTTATCGGCCGGCAGCAGCGCGAACTGTGCGCCGGAGGCCGGCGAGAACGAATCAACGCGGCCAACCAGTTCCTTGCCTGGCAGTGCGTCGATGCTCAAGCTCACTTCCTGGCCAACGCGCATGTCGGCGAGCTGGGTTTCCTTGAAGTTGGCGGTGACCCAGACATTGTCCTGCACCAGCGCCACCAGTTGCTGGCCCGGCTGCACGCGCTGGCCCACTTCCAGGGTGCGCTTGCCGACACGGCCATCGACCGGGGCGACGATGCGGTTGTAGGCCAGCTGCTGCTGCGCGTCTTTCAGCTGCACTTGCAGCACTTTGACTTGCGCCTTCAGCACTTCGCGGGCGGAGGTAGCGGAACCGATTTGCGCTTTCGCCGCAACGGCGCTGTCCTTGCGCGCCGCCACGTCGGCGGTGGCGCTGGCGCGGGCCGCGTTGGCCGCATCCAGTTCGGCTTTCGATACGGCCTTCATCTGGCTGGTATACAGCTGGCCATAGCGCTCGGCGTCCTGCGAAGCGCGCAGCTGATTGGCCTGCGCCTGCGCGACTTGCGCGGCTGCGGCGCTGGCTTGTGCATTCACTTGTGCGATCTGGGCGTCGGCCTGCAGCACTTGCTGCTGCACGCTGGCGATCTGGGCCTGGATCTGCTCTACCTTCACCTGCTGGTCGAAGGGATCGAGTTCGGCGATCACGTCGCCGGCTTTCACAAGCTGGTTGTCGTCCACCAGCACCTTGGTCACCACGCCCGAAATGCGCGAGGACACAGGATGCACGTGGCCTGCCACGTAGGCATTCTCCGTTTCCACGTAATGATGGCTGCGGTACCACATGCGGCCGCCGGCGCCCAGCGCTGCCAGCGCGATCAGGCCGGCGATCACGAGCACGCGACGGTTAGGAGGAGTGGCGGTAGGCGCGGCGGCTTCTGGCACGGCGCTGAGCACTTTTTGTTCGGCTGGGTTGTGCTGGGACATGGTGGGAAACTCCCTGAAAATGAAATGAGTCGTGTGCATTATTGGTCAATCAATGACCAAAGTCAAGAAATGAAACGATTGCATTTCATTTTTATTTGGCATAAAGTGAGGGCTATCTGCTAGCCTTCGGGCATTACGTACGGTTTTCAATCATGTCTGTTGAACAAGTTATCGAGCCAGTCAAAGCCGGGCGCCCCAAGGCCGCCGAGGCCGAAGCACGCCTGAACGACCTGCTGGATACGGCCGCCAGGCTCATCCTGGAAAAAGGCTATGGCAAGGTCAGCCTGGAAGCCATTGCCAAGGAAGCACGGGTTGCCGTGCGCACCATTTATGTGAAGTTCGGCGGCAAGGCCGGCCTGCTGAAGGCCATCCTGCTGCGCTATCGCGCCGGCGCTTTCGATCCAAGCGGCATGGACACCGTGGACCGCCCGATCCGCGACACCGTGCTGGAATTTGGCCTGCGCTTCCACCGCCTGGTCAGCACGCCGGAAGCGACCGCGCTGTACCAGATCGTGGTGGCGGAATCGCATGCCAATCCGGACCTGGCAGCCGCCTTCTGGGATGCCGGCCCGCGCCAGACGCGCGAGCTGCTGGCGCGCTACTTCGCGCGCCCCGACATCAGCGCCCAGCTCGATTCCAAAGCGTCACCGGAACGGCTGGCGATCCATCTGATGAACTGCCTGATGGGCGACCAGTTGCGCCGCTTCCTGTTCGATTCGCGCTGCGGCGTGGCCACCACGCCGGAAGAAATCGAACAGGGCGTCGACCTGTTCCTGAGCGGCGTGCTGAAGCATTAAGCAGCCCTTAAGCGTGCGCGGCAGCGTATGTGCGCTAGCGCACGGTGGCCCATCGGCTAGCTGCCGGATACTGACCTTCTCGAGAACCAAAATTAAAGTGGGAGGTTGTATGAGCAAGGTCGATCGGCTCGAATGGAGCAGGAAAATTGCCACGATCAACGAGCGCATCAAGGGTTTCCAGGAAAACCCCAACAAGGAGCACCTGGACGCCGCGATCAATGAACTGAAGGCCTATGCGGAAGCTGCCAATAGCGGCGGCATCGAAATCCCAGAGCGCTTCATAGCGAGCTAACAACAAACCGGGCAAAAGCCCGGTTTTTTATTGCAGCAATGCGCTTCCTGTGTCACGATGCCCACCCCGAGTATCAACTTATTGGTAGTAAATCATGAGCGAACAAGCAACCCAACAGCAACAGAACGACGACCAGAAATTCTTCGAGAACATCGACGCCTACATTGCACTGGCCAACGCCCACGAAAACAGCAACAAAGGCGCACCGCAACTGGTTGGCGCCAGCCTGCTGTTCGCCGCCGCCCGCTACAACATCTTCCTGGTAGCGCGTGCCCAGGGCGACCTGGAAACCTACAACAGCAAAAAAGAAGAAGCCAAGTCTTACTTCATGGACCAATTCAGCAAAATGTTCGACGACAACTGGAACGACTACGCCCAGCACTTCGAGCAATACCGCAACCAGAAGTAATACCGCCTCAGGTGGCCCACGCCGGGACCACCTCCTCCAGTGCAGCGCGCAGGCAGGCGGTAACCTCCTCCTGCTCGCTGTGCACAAAGAAGTGATCGCCCCGGAACCAGTGCACCTCGCAGCGCCCGCTGCCCTCGTGGCGCCAGGCTTCCACCCGCTCCGCATCCACATGTTCGTCGCCGCGCCCGGCCAGCACCGTCAGCGGCATTGCCAGCGGCGCCTGCTGCCGGTAGCAATAGGTCTCCGCCATGCGGAAGTCGGCGCGCACGGCCGGCAGCAGCAATTCCATCAGTTCCCTGTGCGCCAGCACTTCAGGCGGCGTGCCGTTGTAGGCGCGCAGCGCTTCGATCAGTTGTTCATCCGGCAAGGCATGCAGGGCGCGTTCGGCCTGGCGCCGGTGCGGCGCTTCGCAGCCCGATACCAGCAGCTGGCGCGGCAGCGCCATCCCCAGCATGCGCATATGCCGCACCAGTTCGAATGCCACCAGGGCCCCCAGGCTATGCCCGAAAAAGGCAAACGGACGGTCGGCATGGCTGCGCAGTTCGGCCGCCAGGTTGCCGACCAGCTGCTGCAGCGAGGCGAGCGGCGTCTCGGCCAGCCGTCCTCCGCGGCCAGGCAGCTGCACCGCGCAGAGTTCGATATCGCGGCCCAGCGCGCCCTGCCACGGCAGGTAGCTGGCGGCACTGCCGCCGGCGTAGCTGAAACAGTACAGCCGCAACCTGCCGCGCGCACCGGGCGCGCGCAGGAACCAGGGCGAAGCCTGCATCACAGCGCGCCGTCGCCGCGCAGCGAGCGCACCGGCCATTCACGCAGGATGGCGCGCAGCGGCAGCCAGCAAGCCAGCAGCACCGCCAGCATGATCAGCACCACGCTCAGCACCGGCGGCCAGGCGCCCAGTTCCAGCACGCTGTCCAGCTGCTTGCGGGCGAACAGGTAGAGCAGCACGCCGGCCACCGCGCTGATGCCAAAGCCCCAGGCCACCGGGCGCAGGCTGTCGCGGTAGACCAAGCCGGCAATGCGGCGCGGGCTGGCCCCGATGGCCATGCGGATGCCCAGTTCGTGGCGGCGCAGCTTGATGCTGTAACTGAGCACGCCGTACACGCCGACGCCGGCCAGGAACAGCGCCAGCACCGTCAGCAGGCCGGTGATGGCTGCCGTCGTGATGTCGCGCGCCAGCAGGCTGCGGTAAGTTTGCTGCACCGGCGCCAGCTTGTTGATGCGCAGCGAAGAATTCACCTTGGCCAGCATTGCCACCACGGCAGCCTGGTCGAGCTGCTGGCCCGGCTTGACCTTGACCACCAGGTTCAACTCGGCCGGCCCCGGCAGGTACAGGCGCTGGGCTGGCGGGACGGTCGGCAGGAATACGTCGCGCACCACGCCGATCACACGGAACGGTTCGGTGTTCTTGTTCCAGTACAGCGTAGCGCCGATGGCGCTGCCGTCCGGGTTGATGGCCTTGGCCAGTGTTTCATTGACCACGATCAAGGGCGCCCGTTCGCGCGATTCCTGCGCGCTGAAGCTGCGCCCCTCCGCCATCGGCAAGCCGATCAGGTTGAAGTAGTCGGCGTCGACGCGGTTGCTGTTGGTCTTGAATTTCTCGTTGCCGCCAAGTTCGCGCAGCAGCGTCGTGGCCCATACCGACGTCGAGGTCGGACCGGTGCCCGCTGCCGCCACGCCGGCCACATTAGACCAGGCGCGCAGTTCGGCGCCGATGCTGGCCAGCTGCTGCTGTTTTTCTTCCGGCGACAGGCCGCGCTCCCCCTCATTCAGGGTCAGCTCGTACAGGTCTTGCGTTTCGAAACCGGCCGGGCGCATGAGCACTGCCACCGATTCCTTCAGCAGGCCGAAGTTCGCCACCAGCAGCACGGCCGCCACGGCAATCTGGCTCGCGATCAGCACCTTGCGGGTCGTCTGCGACACCTGCAGGCCACTGCCCTTGCCGCCGCTTTGCAGCGCGGCCGCCAGTGCGCCGTAATTGACCATGCGAATGCTGAGCGCAGCGAAAACCAGCGCGAGCAGCAAGGACGCCAGCAGCACGAAGCCCACGCTCCATGCGTCCAGCCCCAGTTCGCCCAGGCGCGGCACTTTGCCTTGCGCGAAGCTGTGCAACAGGCCGAAACACAGGGCGGCGACGCCGGTTGCCGCCAGGCCGGCAATGCCCATCACCACGGCCGATTCGGTGAACATGGTGCGGAACAGGTGGCCGCGGTTGGCGCCCAGGGTGGCCTGGATCGACAACTGGCGCTGCTTCTGGGCGGTGCGCGCCAGGAACAGGTTGGACACATTGGCTGCAGCAATCACCAGCAGTGCCGCCACGCCGGCCAGCAGCATCAGCGCCACGCGCTTGCTGTCGCCGGTGATGGCCTGGGCAAACGACAGCATGGCCACTTCCACCGTGATGGTGGCGAACTGGCCGATGCCTGCGGTCTGCGCGCGGAAGCGGCGATTCAGCGGCTCGGTCAGCGCCGCCGACGCCTGGTCCGGCGTGACGCCGGCGGCCAGGCGGCCCACCAGCATGATGTTGCTGTCGAAGTTTTCCCAATCCTCGCGCGCCTGCTTGTCGCGCGGATTCAGTTCCCACGGCAGGTAGATGTCGGTGCTGCGTTCCAGCGAATGGAGCTGCGGTTCGGCATAGTCCTTGGCCAGCACGCCGACCACCGTATAACTGGCGCTATCGATGGAGATCTTGCGGCCCACCACCGACGGGTCGCTGCCGAACTGGGTGGCCCAGGCCTGGTAGCTGAGCACGGCGGAAGGCACGCTGCTGCCGACATCCTCGCCTTGCTGGAAGGTGCGCCCCAGCTTGAGCGGGGCGCCGGTCAGGTCGAACAGGCCGCTGCTGGCGTAGGTGACGTTCAGGCGCGGCTGGTTCGGGTCGCTGGTCAGGAAAGCCTTGCCGAAATTGAGCACGGCAGCACGCTCGAACACGCCGCCCTGCTGGTACATCTGCATCAGCGCCGGATAGGTATGCAGGCCGCGGAACGCTTCCTGGCCCTGGTCCAGCACCACGCCCTGCGCCACATACAGGCGCTGCTGGTCGGGGTACGGCAACGGCGCCAGGAACAGCAGGCGGTTGATGCCGAACATGCACACCAGCGCGCCCAGCGTCAGGCCCAGCGTCAGCGCCACCGTGGCGACAAAGCCCGGTGCGCGCCGCAGGCTGGCCAGCGCCTGGCGCAATTCGTAGCCGAAGCCGCTCATGCTGCCTCCCGCTGGGCGGTATCCAGCATCACGCCGTCGCGCAGCTGCAGGCGGGTGCTGGCCATATTGGCGTAGCGGGAATCGTGGGTCACCATGCACAGCGTCGTGCCTTCGCGGTTCAGCTGGGCCAGCATCTCCATCACGATGTCGCCGTTGGTGGAATCCAGGTTACCGGTCGGTTCGTCGACCAGCAGGATGGCCGGGGTGCCGACCAGGGCACGGGCGATGGCCACGCGCTGCTGCTGGCCGCCGGACAACTGGGTCGGGCGGTGCTGGGCGCGGTGCGCCATTTCCACTTTGTCCAGGCAATGGTTGACGCGCGCCGTGATCTCGGCCTCGTCCATGCCTTTGCTGCGGTAGCGCAGCGGCAACGCGATATTGTCGAACACCGACAGCTCGTCGATCAGGTTGAAAGACTGGAACACGAAGCCGATCTTTTCGTTGCGGATGGCGGCAGCTTCGGCCAGCGACAGGCGCGCCACGTCCTTGCCTTCGATGAAGTACTGGCCCGAGGTCGGGCTGTCCAGCAGGCCAAGCAGCGACAGCAGGGTCGACTTGCCGCAGCCGGACGGGCCGGAGATCGACACGTAGTCGCCGCTGCGGATGGTCAGGTCGACGCCGCGCAGGGCGTGAGTGTCCATGGCATCGGTGGAGAACTGCTTGGTGATGCCCTTCATTTGAATCTTGATGTCTTTCATTTGCTCTCCTCGTTGGATTGGCCGACTCAGTCGGCGATGGCGACGCTGCTGGACTGGGCCAGGCGCGCCATGTCGGATACGATCATCTGCTGGCGCACTTCCGCCCCGCCCAGCACCTGCATGTAGCGGCCGGCATCGGCGCCAAAACGCACCTCGCTGCGGCGGGCGCGGTTGCTGCCGTCCAGCACGAACATCGGCGCCGTGGCGTTGGCGCGCGCATTGGCCGGCCGCTCCACGTAACGCACGTTTTTCAGCGTGCTGGTCAGGATGGCGGCATCGACGTTGAGTTCCGGCCGGGCACTGGCCGGCGGTGTCCCGTCGAAGGCCACTTCCACCATGATGGTGCCGTTATCGACCGCCGGATTGACGCGCAGCACGCGGCCGGCAGCCTTGTCCTGGCGGGTGTCGATCTGCACCGGCTGGCCGGGCTTGACCTGCTGCGCCGCCGCTTGCGGCACCTTGATCATGGCCACCAGGTCGCCCTGGCCGCCCACCAGCGCCAGCTTCTGGCCCGGGATGAAGCTCTGCCCCAGTTCCACCGACAGGCTTTGCAGCACGCCATCCATGCCGGCGCGCACCGACAGGCCGGCGTGCTGCTCCTTCACGATGTCGTAGCGGGCCTGCTGGGCAGCGATCTTCTCCTGCTGGATCTTGGCCACTTCCGCGTGCACCAGCTTGAGCTGGGCGATGCGCTGTTCAGCCGCCTGGCTCGATTGCGACAGCAGCGTTTCCTTCAACTGGGTCTCGCGGAAGGACAGTTTCGACACATAGCCTTTCTCGGCCCATTCCTGCTGTTCCTCGCGCGTGGTGCGCGCCGCCATGTAGCTGGCACGCAGTTCGCCCAGCTTGGCGTTCTCGTTCAGCAGTTCCAGGCGCTGGTTCAGCAGCAGCTGGCGCAGCGCCACCTGTTCCTGCACCAGCTTGCGCTCTTCGTCGTTGAGCACTTTTTCCAGCTCAGGATTACTGAGGCGCATGATGATGCTGTCGGCCTTGACCACGGCCCCAGGCTTGAGCAGCAAGGCTTCCACCGTGCCGGGCGCACTGGCGGCCAGCAGCTTCTGGTTGTCCGAGCGCAGCACGCCATAGCCGTCCACGGTCACCTGCAGGTCGCCCTGGCGCACGGTGCCCAGCAGGATGGCCGAGCGCTGCACGGTTTCGGCGCCGGAAGGCTGGGCGAACTGCCAGGCCGCCACCAGGGCCAGCACGCCCAGTGCGATGGCGCCCTGCGCCTTGCGCGAACGGTAGGCCGGGGCCGGCGCCACCTTCTGTTTGACGACGTCCATGGCCTTATTGCGCCTGGCGGGCGCCGTTGGCCAGCAGCCAGTTGCGCACTTCCGCGCTGGCCGCCTGGTTCAGGGGCGTCAGCAAGGCCCCGCGGCGGTGTTCGTCCGGCACGCCGAGATTGACGTCGGCGCCGCTGGCCACCAGGAACTGCACCAGGGGCAGGCTGCCGGCGCGCGCTGCCTGGATCAGCGGCGACTCATCGCCGCTTACCGCCTGGTTGGCCAGGGCGCCGGCCTTGACCAGCTTTTGCGCCAGCGCCAGGTCGCCGTTGCGGGCCGCCATGATCAGCGGGCTGCCGTCGCCCGGCACGGCCAGGTTGGCATTGGCGCCGAGGCGCAGCAGTTCGTCGACCATGTCGGCCTTGCGCTGGCGCACGGCCAGGATCAGGGCCGAGCCGTCGCCGTTAGACACGGCGTTGACGTTGACGCCTTCGGCCACCAGGGTGCGCAATAGCTGCTGGCGCCCGGCATCGACGGCGGACATGAGCAATTTGGCATCGGCCGCTTGCGCGCCGGCCAGCACGGTCATCGGGGCCAGCAAGGCAAGCGCCAGGCCGCTGGCGGCAAAGGAGGCTTTCAGTTTCATTTGATGAGCTTTCTGTCCGCACCACGCTGGCTGCGAACGGTCTGGTGAAATGGTGCCTGGCAGTGTCACACCGCCCTGCCAGGCCCACAACTGTCACTTCTGTCAGGTCGCTGCCAGGTGGCCGTGCGGGCGGGCCATGCCTACCAGCACCTTGCGTTCGCCGACATAGGGCTGGCGGCCGTGGGTAAACAGCATGTTGTCGAGCAGCAGCAGGTCGCCCTGCTGCCAGGGGAAGGCCAGCGTGGTGCGGTCGTAGACGGCGCGGATCTGGTCCAGCACCTCTTCCTCGATCGGGCTGCCGTCGCCGTAGAAGGTGTTGCGCGGCAGTTCATCCTCGCCCAGCGCGGCGACCAGGCTGCTGCGCACTTCCGGCTGCAGGCTGCTGACGTGGAACAGGTGCGCCTGGTTGAACCACACTTTTTCGCCCGTCACCGGGTGCACGGCGCTGGCCGGATTGACCTGCACCGTGCGCAGGCCATTGTCCGGCCGCCATTCGCAGCGGATGCCGTTGGCGGCGCAGTAGCGCTCCACTTCGTCCTTGTCTTCGGTCTGGAAGACTTCCTGCCAGGGCAGGTCGACATCGGAGTAATTACGCACATACATCACGCCATGCCGCTCGAAGCGCTCGCGGATTTCGGCCGGGATCAGCTGGTAGACACGGCGGCTGTCGCCGATCGGCGTGGCGCCACCCTGTTCCGAGGGCAGCAGGCACAGGAAGCCGATGCGCATCGCCCAGCTGTTCGCGTAGGCGTTTTCGTTGTGCTGCGGGATGGCCTGGTCGGCGTGGTATTCGGTGGCGGTGTAGACCTTGCCGCGCAATTCGGTGCGCGGGGTCGAGCGGTAGGCGTAGTCCAGCAGTTCGCCGCCGAACAGCAGCGACAGCACGTCGCCGAACTGCTTGCTGCTGTGGACCGGCAGTCCGCGCAGCAGCAGCGCGCCGTTCTGCTGCACCACCTGCTCGATGGCTTCGGCCTCCTCGGCGGCCCACTCCAGCAGGCGGCGGCCGCCGGTGTCCACATTCAGCAGCAGCGGCATGCCGCCGACGTTTTCCAGGGCTTCGACGCTGATACGTTCCATGACAGTCATTTGCTTCTCCTCGTTTTTGGTATGGGGATGTCGATTACAGGTCCAGCACGTACTTGCCGCACAGGCGCTCGACCGGGATGCCGAGACCGCGGCAATGCTCCACCATCTGGCCCGACTGGATGATTTGCTGCGAGTCGTCGTTGTAGTCGACGCCCATGAAGTAGCCGTACCAGGGCTCCATGCCCAAGGCGTAGATCAGCACGCGCTTGGCGTTGAAGGTGGCCAGCATGCGGGCTGCCTTGTCGAAATCGGAGCCGTTCAGGCGGCGCGATTCCTTGACCTGGCGCTCGACGGGAGCACTGGCCAGCGCGCCGTACAGCCAGGTGTAAGGCGCACCCACGCATTCCATGCCGATCGCCAGCACATCCAGTTCGCCGGTGATGGCCTTGATGTGCTGGTACATGCGCGGCTCCAGGTTGGAGGAATCGGCGCCGGCGTAGATCTTCTTGCCCAGCAGCTCGAACAGCCAGGCGGTCTTGCTGCGGATATTCAGGTCGCCGTGCTCGCCGAGGAAGGGAATGCTGACCAGGCGCCCGCCAGGCAGCATGATCTCTTCCATGTCTTCCACTTCGTGCGCGTCGAAACCGAGCTTGCGCAGGATCAGTTTGAGCGAAGGGTCGGCCAGGGTGCCGCCGTTATTCTTCGGCACCAGCACGCGGCCCACCTTGTGGCGCAGCTGCAGCAGCGTTTCGACGTTGACGTGGTCCGAATGGTTATGGGTCAGGCACAGGTAGTCGATATGCTCCGGCAGCTCGCTGAAGCTGATCACGCGCTCGCTGTTGTCCTCGGTGCGGTTGGCGATCACCGGGTCGACCAGCACCGCCACGTCTGCCGTCTCGATCAGGAAACCGGCGTGGCCGACATAGGACAGGCGCACGCCTTCGCGCACCGGCTGGTGGCGCCGTGCCGGCGGCTCGGTGGTGAACAGCTCGCGCCAGGCGAGGCCGCCCTCCAGTCCCGGCTGGCTGAACAGCGCGGCCGCGTCCGATTCGGCAATCGGCTCGCTGCGGGCGCGGAAAATGCGGTCCCACAGGGGCGCGGCAAACGGGCGGCGCAGCTGCAGGTTGTCGGCAGCCGGCAGGCGCGGGGTGCTGAGCACGAAGGGGCGCGGCTTGCCCGGCTGCAGGCGCGAGAACGATACCGACTGGATCGACGGATCGTAGTAAGGGCTGTGGTACAGCAGGCCTTCGATCAGGCGGTAGGAAGGCTGGTGGTACAGGTCCATGAACAGCTCCACATAGCCTTTCAGCGCATCGGGCACCTTGTCGTACAGCGGTTCCACGGTTTCGCCGCTGGTGTGGGCCTGGAGCAGGTTGTCGAGCTCCTTGACGCTGTCGCACAGCACCTGGCATTGGGCGTGTTCACGGTCGAACTTGTCGATCAGGGCGCGCACGGCGTCCACTTCGTCGGCGCCGCAGTCGACGAATTCGCCGCCGCCGGCCATCGCCGGGTCCTGGTTGGCGATGATGTGCAGTTCGTGGTTGTTGACGAAGGAGTGCATCAGGCGGCGGTGGGTCTTGCGCATGTACATGGCATAGGTGACCGGGGCGATCAGGTTGGGCCAGGCATACCACTGGTTGACCAGGGGGTCGATGCAGACGTCGTCGCGCAAGTACAGTTGGGCTTCTTGGGTCATTGCTGTCTCTCTAGTTGTCAGTTTCAGGTGTTCAGTGCTTGCAGCAGCGCCGGCAGCATTTGCTGCAGCGATGCGGTTTCCATGAATTCGTTATGGCCGGCCTGCACCAGGTGGAATTGCGGCGGGCTGGCAAATACGGCGCTCCAGCAGCTGCGGTTCTGTTCCGGCGCGCCATTGCCGGTGCTGAGGAAAGCGTGCACCGGGCCGTCCAGCGCCAGGCCTTGCGGCGGCGTCCAGCCGGCGCGCAGCAGGTTGACGCCGAACTTCAGCGTGGCCTGCACCGCCTGGCGCTCGTAGTTGCGGCGCTCCAGCACCAGGCCGGTGAAGCGGTCCAGCAGTTCGTCATAAGGCAGGCCGCGCCATGCTTCCGGCACCTCGGCAGCGCTGTTGATGACGTGCAGGCTGAAGCAGAAGCGCGACAGGCGCACGAAATCGTCCTCGTCCGGCGTGTAGTCCGGGTCATGGAAATTGCAGTCGAACAGCGCCAGGTAGCGCACTGCCCTGCCCTCGCGCTGCAGCAGCGCAGCCACCAGGGTGGCCAGCTTGCCGCCGCCGGAGTAGCCGGCCAGGGCGCAGGGCTGGCCCGGCGCCTCGGCCAGGATGGCGTCGGCATACAGGCGCGCCAGCTGCTCCAGCGTGTCGAAGTGGAAGTCGGCGCCCGCCATGCAGGGTGCTTGCACGCCGGTCACCGGCGCCGCCGCGGCCAGCGACTGTGCCAGGGCGCGATAGCCTTCCACCCCGCCACCGAACGGGTGGATCACGTACAGCGGCAGGCCACCGCCGCCCTGGGCCAGGCGCACCAGGGTGCCGGCTGCCAGGCCGCGCTCCCCGCCGCCGGCTTGCGCTTCCAGCCAGTGCGCCAGCGCGCGGATGGTGGCCTGCTCCATCAGGTCCTTCAGTTCCACGCGCAGGCCCAGCTCCTGCAGGCGGAACTTCAGTTCGATCAGCGTGATCGAATTGCCGCCCAGGCTGAAGAAGCTGTCGTCGATGCCGACGCTGTCAAGCTTGAGCAGGCCGCACCAGGCGCCGGCCAGCTTGCGCTGCAGCGGCGTAACCGGCTGCGTGCCTTGTTGCGCGGCACGCGGCAAGGCGATGCGGTTCAGGGCGGCGCGATCGAGCTTGCCGTTGGGAGTGAGCGGCAGCGCAGCCAGGGCGACATAGCTGGCCGGCAGCATGTATTCCGGCAGGCCGCAGCGCAGTCCTGCGCGCAGGCGCGCTGCCAGGGCGGCCGGCTCCTCGCCCGCCACGGCGCCCGCGACATAGGCCACCAGTTGCTTGTGCATACCTTCGCCTTGCACCTGCACGCTTGCCTCGGCCACGCCTTCCAGCGCCATCAGGCGTGCTTCGATCTCTCCTGGTTCGATGCGGAAGCCGCGCAGCTTGACCTGGCCATCGCCACGGCCGATAAATTCCAGCACGCCGTCCAGGCGGCGGCGCACGCGGTCGCCGCTACGGTACCAGCGCCCGTCCGCCCCGGACAGGAAGGCGCTTGCCTGCTGGGCGTCGCGCTGGTGATATCCGCGCGCCACCCCGCTGCCGCCCAGCCACAGTTCGCCGGCCACGCCCGGAGGCACTTCCTGGCCTAACGCATCGCACACCCGCAGCAGAGTGCCGGGCAGCGCACGGCCCAGGGGCAGCGCCTGGCCGGCCGGCCACCCGGCCGGCGCCTGGAAGCAGGTGCTCACCGAGCTGTTCTCCGTTGGCCCGTACAGGTTGCTGAAGGCCACCGCCGGCATGGCTTGCTGGAGCCGCGCCACGCCGGCGCTGCTGACCACGTCGCCGCCCGACATCACATGGCGCAGGCCAGGCAGCTGCGGCAGGTGTGCGCTCCATTGTTCGAACAGGCCTGCGGTCAGGAACAGCGTGGTGACGCTGTGCTTCTGCAGCTGCTGGTTCAGCACTTCCATGTCGAGCGCCTCAGCCGGATACAGCGCCACGCTGCCGCCCTGGCACAGCGCTCCCCACAATTCAAAGGTGGCGGCGTCAAAGGAAATCGAGGACAGGTGCAGCGACACGCAGCCGGCGCCATACGGCAAGCCGCCCGGCGCCAGCATGCGCAGCACGCCCTCGTGTTCCAGCAGCGTGCCCTTGGGCTGTCCAGTGGAGCCGGAGGTGTAGATCAGGTTCGCCAGTTGCGACGGCTGGGCCGGCAGCGCCGGGTTGTCGTCCGCCCAGCCCTGGCTGGCCAGGATGGCATCCAGCTCCAGCACGCGCACGCCGGCCTGCTGCGCCGCCTGCAGGCCAGTCGGCACGGCGCTGCCGGCCAGCAGCAGCTGCATGCCGCTGTCTTGCGCCATGAAGACTATGCGCTCGGCCGGATAGGCCGGGTCCAGCGGCACATAGGCGGCGCCGGCTTTCAGGATGCCCAGCAGGGCCGCCACCATCGCCGGCGAGCGTTGCGCGCACAGGCCAACCGGCGCTTGTGCCGTTACCCCGGCCGCCAGCAGGCAGTGCGCAACGCGGTTGGCATGCCGGTTCAATTCGCGGTATGTCCAGTTGCCGGCATCGCTGCGCAGGGCGATGGCGTCCGGCGTTGCGGCAGCGTGCCCTTCGAACAACTGGTGAAGGCAACGTGCCGGCGGCAGCGCTGCTGCGGCGGCCTGGCCTGCTGCCTGCCATTCCTTCAGCACGGCGCGGTCGCCGCTGCCCATGATGGGCAGGCGACCGGCTGCCTGCTGCGGCGCGGCGACAATCTCTTCCAGCAGCACCGCAAAGCCGGCGGCCAGGCGTTCGATGGTCGCAGCGTCGAACAAGGCAGCGGAGAAATTCCAGTCCAGCAGCAAGCCTTGCGGGCTTTCCGCGGCCGACAGTTCCAGTTCGTAGCGCGTCACGGCATGGCCGCTGGCCAGCGGCGAAACCTGCAGGCCCGGAAGCTGCAAGCTGCCCTGCCCCAGGTTCTGCATCGAAAACATGATCTGGCACAGCGGCGCATGCGCCAGGCTGCGTTCGGGCTGCAGCGCTTCCACAAGCTGTTCGAACGGCAGCTCCTGGTGCGCGTAAGCGTCCAGCAGGTCGCGCCGGCCTTGCTCCAGCAGCTGCGCGAATGGCGCCTCCAGGTCGACGTCGCTGCGCAGCAGCAGCGAATTGACGAACATGCCCGCCATGCCTTCCAGTTCCGGGCGGTTGCGGCCCGCAATCGGGCTGCCGATCACGATGTCGCGCTCGCCGCTCCAGCGCGCCAGAAGCAGCGCCAGTGCCGAATGCAGCACCATGAACAGCGTTGCATGATGGGCGGCGCCCAGCGCTTTCAGGCTGGCCAGCAGCGCCGGCGGCAGGCATTGCTGGTGCAGGCCCGCCGCGAATTGCTGGCGCGCCGGGCGCGGACGGTCGAGCGGCAGGCTATGCACGGCCGGCAGGCCTTCCAGGCGCGTGCGCCAGTACGCAAGTTGCTGCTGCAAGCGCTCGCCTTCCAGGTAATTGCGCTGCCAGTGTGCGAAATCGGCGTATTGCAGGGGCAGCGGCGCCAGCGGCGACGGTTGGCCGGCGCACTGCGCGGCATACAGCTGCGCGAATTCGCGCACCACCAGTCCCAGCGTCCAGCCATCGGCCGCGATATGGTGCAGCGTGACCAGCAGAACGTGGCTGCCTGGACCCAGCACCAGCAGGCTGGCGCGCAGCATGGGTTCGCGCGTCAGGTCGAAAGGCTGCATCGCATGCTGCGCAGCGTAACGTCGCACTTCTGCCGCACGCTGCTCCGCTTCCATCGCCGCCAGGTCGTGCACCGCCAGGACCAGCGGCGACGCGGCGCCGGGCCGCTGCACGGCGCCGCCGGCTACGCTGGCATAGGTGGTGCGCAGCACTTCATGGCGTTGCACCAGCTGGTGCAGCGCTGCATGCAGGGCCGCCACATCAAGCTCGCCTTCGAGCTGCAGCGCGGCCGGCAAGTGGTACTGGCTGCTGCTCCCCTCCAGCTGGTCGATGAACCACAGGCGCTGCTGGGCAAACGACAGCGGCGCCTCGGCGCCGGCCGGACGGCGCGGCAGCGGCGCCGGCGCGGCGTCGTTGGCGGCCACTTCGGACAGCAGCGCCAGCAGCGCTTCCTTGTTGGCGCGGATTTCGGCTCCAATCTGCGGCGTGATGGCGCCTGCCGCCGCCCGGGTTTTCAGTTTGCCCTGTTCCGCGTACAGCTGGATGCCGCCGCGGTGCAGGTCCAGCACGAAGCGCTTCAGCTGCGCGCCGCTTTGATGGCTTACCATTCGATTTCCTCCTGTGGCGCCGTGCCGGCGCTGCTGGTGGCCGTGCGGGTGGCCAGCACGTCCAGGTGCAGAGCCAGTTCGCGCACGGTACGCAGGTTGAAGATGTCGCGGATCCCCAGCGCCAGCCCGAACTGCTGGTTCAGCTGCACCAGCATGCGCGTTGCCAGCAGCGAGTCGCCGCCCAGTTCGAAGAAGTCGGCAGTGGCGCTGACGGCGCCGCCGCCCAGCAGGCGCTGCCACAGGCCGCACAGCGCTCGCTCGGTGTCGTTCCATGGCGCGCAGTGGGCCGCGCCGGGCAGGCTGCCTGGCAGCAGCAGCGCCTTCTTGTCCACCTTGCCGTTCGGCGTCAGCGGGAAGGCATCCAGCGCCACGATCGCAGCCGGCACCATATACGCCGGCAAGTGCTCGCGCAGCGCCAGCCGCAGGCGGGTTTCCAGCAGGTCGCTGCCTGGAACGCCATGCGCCACCACGTAGGCAGCCAGGCGCTGCTGGCCCGGCGCGCCATGCGCGACCACCAGGGCGCGCTCGACGCCGTCGCAGGCCAGCAGTTGCTGCTCGATCTCGCCAAGCTCGATGCGGTAGCCGTGGATCTTGACCTGGTCGTCGCTGCGGCCAAGGAATTCCAGCCGTTCGCCGTCCAGGCGGCGCACCAGGTCGCCGGTGCGGTACAGGCGCAGTCCCGCCAGCGGCCCGCCTGCGCCCTGCACGAACTTGCCGGCCGTGAGTTCGTCGCGGCCGTGGTAACCCTCGGCCAGCGCGGCGCCCGACAGCATCAGTTCACCGATCACGCCCTGCGGCACCGGCTCCAGCGCCTCGTTGCAGACGGCATGGCCGTAGCCGGGCAGCAGGCCATCGAGCAGCACGCGCCCGTCCTGCACCAGCACCGGCGCCACGTGCGACCAGATGGTCGCTTCGGTCGGGCCGTAGCAGTTGTACAGGCCGCGCCCGCAGCGCGGCGCCAGCGCCTGCACCAGTTCCAGCGGCAGCGGTTCGCCGCCGGCCAGGGCCCGCAGCCGGGCGCTGCCCTGCCAGCCGCTTTCCAGCAGCAGCGACCAGCTCACCGGCGTGGCCTGCATGACGTTGATGCCGCCCGCCAGCGCGGCGGCCAGGTAGGCCGCGTCGCGCGCGCCGTCGGCCGGGGCCAGCACGATTGTGCCGCCCTGCGTCAAAGGGCCGAACAGTTCGAAGCCGGCGATGTCGAAGCTGATGGTGGTCAGCGCCAGCCAGCGCGTGTCCTGGTCGATGCCGGCACGCTGGCAGGCGCCGGCAATGAAGGCGGCCAGGGCGGCGTGGCCGATGCGCACGCCTTTCGGCTGGCCGGTCGAACCGGAGGTGTAGATCACATAGGCCAGCGGGCCGGCGCCGGGCAGCGCCGCCCCGATTGCAGCCAGGGCCGGCCAGCTTGCCTCGTCCAGCACCCGCCGCCGCGTGCCTGCCGGCACGGCCAGCGCATTGTCCTGCGCACAGAGCAGCAGCGCCGCGCCGCTGTCGGCCAGCATGTACTCCAGGCGCGCGGCGGGATGCGACGGGTCCATCGGCAGGTAGGCGGCACCGGCCTTCATGACGGCCAGCAGCGATGCCACCATGGCGGCGCCGCGCGGCAGGCAGACCGCCACTACGTCGCCGCTGCCCACCCCGCGCTGCACCAGCTCCTGGGCCAGCGCTTCGGACAGCGTATCGAGTTGGCGGTAACTGTAAGCCTGGCCGTCCCATTCCAGCGCCGCATGCTGCGGCCGGTGCAGCGCCTGCACGCGGAAGCCGGCCAGCACGTCCTGGGCGGCCGGCTGTGGCGCCGGCTGCGCCAGGCGGCGCACCTGCAGCATTTCGGCCTCGCCCAGCAGCTCGCCCAGCGCCGGCGGCGCCAGGCTGTCGCCGGCCAGCGCCTGCAGCACCCTGGCGTAGTAGCCGGCGATGCGCTGGCCGAAGGCGCCGCCAAACAGCGCGGCATCGGCTTTCACCGTCAGGTGGAAGCGCACGCTGTCGCCGCTGCCGCTGCGGGCGAATTCGGAACTGAACAGGTAGTTGTTCTGTTCATGGCTCTGCTCAATGGCGGCGTCGGCGCTGCCGGCCAGCTTGTCGTACACGTGGAAGCTGGTGTAGTTGAACAGGGAGCCGGACAAGTCGAGGCGCGACACGGACTGGATGGCCGCCAGCGGGTAGTGGCGGTGCGGCTGCATGGCCAGCGCCAGCGCATCCATTTCGCGCACCAGTTGCTGCCAGCTTTGTCCTGCCAGGCGGCAGCGCACCGGCAGCGCGTTGAGGAACAGGCCCAGCGTGCGGTCGCCGCCTTCGCGTTCCGGACGGCCGTTGGCGACCACCGAGCTGGTGACGTCGTCCTGGCCGCACAGCATGGCTTGCAGCGCCATGTGGGCGGCCAGCAGCACCGAGCGATCCTGCACGCCGAGCCGCTGCGCCAGCGCCGCCAGGCGGGCCGACAGTTGCGCATCGATCGCCACCGGCAGCGAGACCATGGCGCCGGCCGGGCGCCCGCTCCACCAGGGCAGGCGGGCGCCATCGAGCATGGCGCGCCAATAGCTGCGCGCGGCGTCGTCGGCCAGCGCCTGCTGTTCCTGCCACACGTAGTGGCGGTAAGGCAGCGCCGCGCCGGCCGCAGGGACCTGGCCTTGATAACGCTGGAACAGTTCCGTGTTCAGGCTGGCGATACTCCAGCCGTCCAGCATCGAATGGTGGAAGCTGAGGATGTACTGGAAGGCGCCGTCATCCAGGTGCAGCAGCACGACCTTCCACAAGCCGCGGGCAAAATCGATGGCACCGGCGCGTTCGAACGCCACCTGCTCCGCAATCAGGGCGCCCTGCGCCGCCGGCGCCATGCCGCGCAAGTCGCGGTACAGCAGCGGCGCCGCGGAGCGCTTGTGCACCAGCTGCAGCGGGCGCGCGCCATCCAGCGCGTACACCGTGCGCAGCATGCCGTGCGCCGCCATCACCTGCTCCAGCGCCTGCCGGAAACGCTCCAGGTCCAGCGCCGCACTGACGCGCACGTTCAGCACGTCGTGGTAGGTGCCGCCTTCTGCGTCGAGGCGGCTGTGGAACACCATGCCTTCCTGCAGGCGGGTCAGCGGGAAGGCGTCTTCCAGCATTTGCTCGCGCAGCAGCGGCGCCAGGGCATCGCGCTCGCCGTCGTCCAGCATGGCGAAAGGCGCTACGTCGCTGCCGGCGCTGGCCACGGCAGTGCCGCTGTCCAGGATCTGCGCCAGCCCGCGCACGGTCTTGGCGGCGAAGATGTCGCGCACCGATGCCGCGATGCCGGCGGCCTGCATGGCGGCCACCAGGCGGATGGCGCGAATCGAATCGCCGCCAAGGGCGAAGTAGCTGTCGGTGGCGCCAACGCGTTCCAGGCCAAGGTGATCGGCCCACAGCGCGCACAGCGCCGTTTCCAGCTCTCCTTCCGGCGCGCAGTAACGGGCCTGTACCGTGCCCTGGCCGGCCTGCGGCAGCTGCTTGCGATCGAGCTTGCCGTTCGCGCTCAAGGGCAGGCGTTCAAGCAGCACGAAAGCGGCCGGCACCATGTAGTCGGGCAATGCCACGCCCAGCGCGCTCTGCAACGCAGCCACAAAGGCCGCTTCATCATGTTGCTGCGCTGCCGGGGCCACATAGGCCACCAGGCGCATCGCATCGCCTTGTCCCTGCGCCAGCACGGCAGCTTCCGCCACGCCCGGCTGGGCGCACAGCTGGGCCTCGATCTCGCCCAGCTCGATGCGCAGGCCGCGCAGCTTGACCTGGAAGTCGGAGCGCCCCAGGTATTCCAGGTTGCCGTCAGCCAGGTAGCGCGCAATGTCGCCTGTCTTGTACAGGCGCTCGGCGCTGCCATCGGCAGCTACCCGCTCGATGAAGCGCTGCGCATTCAGCTCGGGGCGGTTCAGGTAGCCGCGCGCCAGGCCGATGCCGCCGATATGCAGCTCGCCGGCTACACCGACCGGCACCGGGCGCAGCGCGGCATCGAGCACGTGCAGCTGCATGTTCTGGATCGGACGCCCGATCGGTACCACCTGGCGCCCGCCGCGCGGCGCTGCCGGCCAGTAGGACACGTCGATCGAAGCCTCGGTCGGGCCGTACAGGTTGTGCAGCTCGGCGCGGTGGCAGGCAAAGAACTGCTGCACCAGCGGATATGGCAGGGCTTCACCGCTGCAGAACACCTGGCGCACCGCCGTGCATTCCTGCCAGCGGCCGCTGGCCAGCATGGCGCCCAGCATCGACGGCACGAAGTGCAGGATGGTGATGCCTTCCGCCTGGATGGTGTCGGCCAGGTAGGATGGATCCTGGTGGCCGCCCGGTCGCGCCATCACCAGGCAGGCGCCGACCGTGAACGGCCAGGTCAGCTCCCACACCGAGACGTCGAAGCTGTAAGGCGTCTTCTGCAGCACGCGGTCGGCGGCAGACATGCGGTACTCGCGCTGCATCCAGTCGATGCGGTTGACCAGGCCGCGGTGCTCGCACAGCACGCCTTTCGGCTGGCCGGTGGAGCCCGAGGTGTAGATCACGTATGCCAGGCTGCCGGGTGCCTGCTGCAGCGCAGGGTTGCCGCCCGGCTGGCCGGAAAATTCATGTTCGTGGTCCAGGCACAGCGCCAGTTGCGCCGGCACCGCGGTCGCTCCCAGGAGATGCGACTGGGTCAGCACGGTGCGCACGGCGCTGTCTTCCAGCATGTACTGCAGGCGCGCCGCCGGATACGAAGGGTCGAGCGGAACATAGGCGCCGCCCGCCTTCAAAATGCCGTACACGCCGGCCACCATCTCCAGCGAGCGCTCGGTGCACAGGCCGACCAGCTCGCCGGGCTGCAGGCCGTCCGCCAGCAGGCGGTGGGCAATCCGGTTGGCGCGCTCATTCAATTCGCGGTAGCTCAGTTGCCGGCCTTCGCAGCGCAGCGCCGGAGCGTCCGGCGTGGCCTGCGCCTGGGCTTCGAACAGGTGGTGGATGCAGGCGTCGGACGGATAGTCTCGCGCGGTGGCATTCCAGCGTTCGAGCAGCGCAGCGTCGCGCTCTGTCAGCAGCGGCAGCGCGCCGGCCGCTTGTTGCGGCGCCTCCGCCAGGGCATCCAGCAGCAGCGCAAAGCCGTCGGCCATGCGCTCGATGGTGGACGCTTCGAACAGGCTGGTGGCGTAATTCCAGGTCAGCGCCAGGCCGCGCTCCGTTTCGCCGGCAGACAGCTCGAGGTCGAACTTGCTGACCACATGGCCGCTGGCCAGGCTGGACAAGCGCAGCCCCGGCAGCGCCAGCTCGGCCGCCTCGGTATTCTGCATCGAGAACATCAGCTGGAACAGCGGCGTATGCGCCAGGCTGCGTTCCGGCTGCAAGGCATCGACCAGCTGCTCGAATGGCAGGTCCTGGTGCGCATAGGCGTCCAGCAGCGCTGCCCTGCCCTGCGCCAGCAGCGTGGCAAACGGCACTTCCGGATCGACCTGGGTACGCAGCACGAGGGTGTTGACGAACAGGCCTACCAGCCCCTCCAGCTGCTGGTGCTGGCGTCCTGCCACCGGCGATCCCACCACGATGTCGGACTCATTGCTCCAGCGTGCCAGCAGCACCGCCAGCGCGGTGTGCAGCACCATGAACAGCGTGGCGTCGTGTGCAGTCGCCAGCGCCTGCAGGCGGGCCAGCAGTGCCGGCGGCAGGAGCTGCTGGTGCAGCGCGCCTTCGAACTGCTGGCGGGCGGGACGCGCCTTGTCCAGCGGCAGTCCGTGCACCTGCGGCAGGCCGGCCAGGCGCGCACGCCAGTAATCGAGCTGCTGCGCCAGGCGCGCTGCTCCGCCCTGGCTGCGCTGCCACTGCGAAAAATCGGCGTATTGCACTGGCAGCACGGGCAGGCTGGCTGCGCGGCCTTCCACTGCGGCCGCATACAGTTCGGCGAACTCGCGAACCACCACGCCCATCGACCAGCCATCGGCGGCGATGTGGTGGATGGTCACCAGCAGCGCATGGCGCTGCGGCGCCAGCGCCAGCAGGGTGGCGCGCAGCATATGCCCTTGCGCCAGGTCGAACGGGCGTCCCGCCTCAATGGCAGCGAGGCGGCGCAGCTCGTCGTCCTGCTGGCTGTCTGCCAGCGCTTCCAGGCTGGCCAGTTCCAGTTGCGGCGTATCGTCGCCGCAGATGTATTGCTGCGGCTCCCCCTCCACCGCCCGATAGCTGGTACGCAGGATCGCGTGGCGCTGCAGCAGCTGCCGCAGCGCGCTGCGCAGCGCGGCCTGGTCCAGCGCGCCTTCCAGCAGCAGCGCGACCGGCATATTGTATTGGCTGCCCGCCCCTTCGAGCTGGTCGATGAACCACAGGCGCTGCTGGGCGAACGACAGCGCCAGCGGCTGGCCGCCTGGCGCCGGCGGAATCGCCTGCCAGGCATTGCCGCCTTCCGCGCGACGGGCATCGATGTGCGCCGCCAGGCTGGCGATGTCCTGGTGTTCGAACAGCGCGCGCACCGGAAGTTCGAGGTCGAATTCACGGGCCACTGCGCTCATCACGCGCATGGCCAGCAGCGAGTTGCCGCCCAGTTCAAAGAAGCTGGCCTTCACGCTGGCCTGCTCCAGGCCCAGCACGCGGCACCAGATGGCAGCCAGCGCATGCTCGGTGGCAGTAGCCGGCGCGGCCAGCACAGCCGGCGCGGTGGCCGGCACCGGCAACGCGCGGCGGTCGACCTTACCGTTCGGCAGCAGCGGCAAGGCATCCAGGCGCACATAAGCCGATGGCAGCATGAAGTCGGCCAGGTGCTGCGACGCGTGGCGGCGCAAAGCTTGCTCCAGCGATTCCCAGCCTGCTTCAGCTGCCACGACATAGGCCACCAGGCGGCCGGCGGCGAGCTGCACCAGCGCCTCGCCGACAGCGCCATGACCGGACAGGCACGAAGCGATCTCACCCAGTTCAATGCGGAAGCCGCGCAGCTTGACCTGGTCGTCGCAGCGGCCGGCAAACACCAGTTGCCCGGCCGCGTTCCAGCGCACCAGGTCACCGGTGCGGTAGCTGCGCTGGCTGGCAGTGCCGAAACGTTCGGCACTGAGTTGCGATTGGTTCAGGTAGCCGCGCGCCAGGCTGCTGCCTTCGATATGCAGTTCCCCGGCCACGCCGCGCGGCAGCAACTGCCCGCGCGCGTCGCGAACGGTAAAGCGGCGTCCCGGCAGCGGCGCGCCAAGCGGAATCGCGCCGGCATCGCAATCAGGCGCCACTTCATACAGGCTGGCGGTGATCGTGGTTTCGGTCGGGCCGTAGGCATTGAACAGGCGGATGCGGCCGTGCAGGCCAAGCTGCTGCCAGTGGCGCAGCAGGACCGGAGGGAAGGCTTCGCCGCCGGCCAGCACCAGGCGCAGGCTGCAGCGCTGCCAGTAGCCGACGTCTGCAATCGGGTCAGCCAGCATCTCGCACAGGTAGGCGGGCGGCAGGTCGGCTGCCGTGATGCCCTGCCCTGCGCACTGCGCCAGGAGCTGCGCCGGCAGCGGCAGCGCTTCGCTGCGCAGGTACACGCAGGCGCCGGCCAGCCAGGCGCACAGCGGCAGTTCCAGCGCGGCATCGACGCCCAGGCCGGAGAACATCAGCACGCGGTCGTCGGCGCGCAGGCCATAGCGGGCTTGTACCGCCTGCACGTGGGCTGCCACGCTGCCATGCTCCACCATCACTCCTTTCGGCAAGCCGGTGGAGCCGGAGGTGTAGATCACGTACGCCAGATGGCTGGCACTGAGGCCCGCCACGTCCGGATTGCAGGCCGGCTGCCCGGCCAGCACGCTTGCATCGTCCAGGCACAGCACAGCCGCCTGTCCCAGCCGCCCGCCCAGCCGCTGCTGCGACAGCACCACGCGCACGGCGCTGTCCTGCAGCATGTGCGCCAGGCGCGCTTCGGGGTAGGAGGGATCGAGCGGCACGAAGGCGCCGCCGGCTTTCAGGATGCCCAGCATCGCGGCCACCATCTCCGGCGAACGCTCCATGCACAGTCCTGCCAGGTCGCCGGGCTGCAAGCCATCGGCCAGCAGGCGATGCGCAACGCGGTTGGCCTGGGCATTGAGCGTGGCGTAATCCATGACCTGGCCGTCCCATGCCAGGGCCGGTGCTTGCGGCGTAGCCGCCGCCTGCGCCTCGAACAGCTGGTGCAGGCAGCCTGCTTCGGCGGCACGGCCGCCATCGCCCCAGGACTGGAGCTGCAGCAGTTCCGCCGACGGCAGCAGGGACAGGTCGCCAACCGGCGCTTGCGGCGCCGCGGCAATTGCCGCCAGCAGCACGCCGAAGCTATTGGCCAGCCGTGCCACGGTTGCCGGTTCGAACAGGCTGGTGGCGTACTGCCAGTTCAGCAGCAGTGCGCCGCCGTCCACCTCGCCGGCCGACAGCTCCAGGTCGAACTTGGCGACCACGTGCTGGGCGCCGATGCTGGACACCTGCAGGCCAGGCAGCTGCAGCTTGCCGGGCGCGGCATCCTGCATCGAGAACATCAGCTGGAACAGCGGTGCATGCGCCAGGCTGCGCTCGGGATTGAGCGCATCGACCAGCTTCTCGAACGGCAGGTCCTGGTGGGCATAGGCGTCCAGCAGGCCAGCCTTGCCCTGCGCCAGCAGGGCGGCAAACGACAGTTCGGGATCGATCTCGCTGCGCAGCACCAGAGTGTTGACGAACAGGCCGACCAGGCCTTCCAGCTCCTTGCGCTGGCGGCCCGCGATCGGGCTGCCGACCACGATGTCGCGCTCATTGCTCCATCGCGACAGCAGCACGGCAAAGGCGGTCTGCAATACCATGAACAGGGTGGCATCATGGCCAGCGGCCAGCACCTTCAACTGCTTCAACAGGCCGGCGCCTACCGTGTGCCGGAACAGCGCGCCTTCGAAAGCCTGCTGCGCCGGACGTGCCTTGTCAAGCGGCAGGCTATGCACTTGCGGCAGGCCGGCAAGGCGTTCGCGCCAATAGCCAAGCTGGCGCTCCAGCGCGGCCCCGTCAACCTGCGCCCGCTGCCATGCGGCGAAATCGGCATACTGCACCGGCAGTTCCGGCAGGACCGGAGCGCGGCCTGAAACCTGCGCTGCATACAGTTCCGCGAATTCGCGTACAACGATGCCCATCGACCAGCCGTCGGTGGCGATATGGTGCAGCGTCACCAGCAGCACGTGGCGCTGCGGGGCCAGGGACAGCACGCTGGCGCGCAGCACCGGGCCGTGCTCCAGGTCGAAGGGGCGGGCCGCTTCGGCGGCGGCCAGGCGGCGCACTTCGGCGTCCTGCTGCGCGCCGTCCAGGCCGCCCAGGTCGATCCACTCCAATCCCGCGGCGGCCGCATCCTGTGCACGCTGGACCGGTTCGCCGTCGGCGCTGGCGTAGGTGGTGCGCAGGATGGCGTGGCGTTCCACCAGCCTGGCCAGTGCCTGTTCCAGCGCCTTGCGATCGAGTTCGCCGTCCAGTGCCAGCGCGGCCGGCACGTTGTACTGGCTGCCGCCCTCCATGCGGTCGATGAACCACAGGCGCTGCTGACCGAACGACAGTGGGCAGCCGGTCGTCGGATCGGCGCGGCGTGGCAGCGGCGCAGCATCGCCTGCCTGCAGCAGTTGCAGCAGTTCGGCCTTGCGTTGCACCAGCTGGCCACGCAGCTGCGCGTCCATTGCGCCGGCCGGCCCCTTGAAGCCAAGCTGGCCGCCTTCCACGTGGAAGCGGATGCCGCGCCGGGTGGCTTCGGCAATCAGAGCTCCAACAGTCATAACACGCCCCCTTCCATTTCGATTTCGTTGTTGTCGTTTGCGGCCTGGGCGGCGCGCAGGGCATCCACCAGTTGCGCCATGGCGGCGATGGTCGGTACCCCGAACAGCGACTTGACCGGCAGCTCGATGCCAAAGGCGCTGCGCAGCTCATAGCTCAGCCGCGAAAGCTGCAGCGAGTTGCCGCCCAGGGCAAAGTAGTTGTCTTCCACCCCCACCTGCTCAAGGCCGAGCAGCTGTTGCCAGGCCTGTTGCAGCGCCGATTCGGTGTCGTTGCGCGGCGCCAGGTAGGCGCTGGCCTCCAATTGCGGCTGCGGCAGTGCGCGCCGTTCCAGCTTTCCGTTCGGGCTGAGCGGGAACTGCTCCAGCAGGATGAAGTGGGGCGGAACCATGTAGGCCGGCAGCACCCGTGCCAAGGCATCGCGCCAGCGCGGCACGAAGTCCTGCGCCGCGGCGACCGCGCAGCGCGGCACCACATAGGCCACCAGCGCCTTGTCGCGGCCCGCGTCGCATAGCAGGACTACGGCATCGCTGACCTGCTCCAGCTCGCGCAGGCGCGCTGCAATTTCGCCCGGCTCGATGCGCAGGCCGCGCAGCTTCACTTGCTCGTCGACCCGGCCCAGGAATTCCACGCGGCCGTCGTCCAGGTAGCGCACCAGGTCGCCGCTGCGGTACAGGCGCTTGCCGGCCAGCGGGCCGCCTGCGGGAGTAATGAAGCGTTCAGCGGTCAGCTCTTCCCGGTTCAGGTAGCCGCGCGCCAGGCCGGCGCCCGCGATATACAGCTCGCCCGGGACCATTGCCGGTACCGGCCGCATGGCCGCATCCAGCACATGGAACTCGACGTTGGCGATCGGGCGGCCGATGGTCACCTGGCAGTCCGGCGTCAGCGCCGCGGCGCTGCTGGCGATGGTCGCTTCGGTCGGACCATACACATTGAAGAAGCGGCATTGTGCCGACCAGTACTCGACCAGCGCCTTGGGGCAGGCGTCGCCGCCGACGATCACGGTGCGCAGGGTCGGCACCGGAGCACGGCGCTGCGCCTCCAGGATGGCAGTCGGGAAGGCGGCGTGGGTCACGCCCAGCTGCTGCATGGCCTCCACCAGGTCTGCTTCCGGCGTCACCAGGCACGTGGTGGCGCCAGAACACAGGCCCTTGAACAGGTGGGCGGTGCCGGCATCAAAGCTCATCGAAGCGCAATGCAGCACGCGCGATCGCGGGCCGACTTCGAACAGGCCGATATCGTGTTCGATCAGGTTCACCAGGCCGCGGTGTTCCACCATCACGCCTTTCGGCAAGCCGGTCGAGCCGGAGGTGTAGATCACATAGGCCAGGTGCTCCGGCCGCAGGCCGAGGGCGGCCGGCGCCAGGTTGCCGGCTGGCGCGGCATCGGCCAGCAGCGCGTCGATGTCCAGCGCCATGCTGCGCACCTGCGGCGGCAGGCCGGCGCTGAAGGCGGCCGACATGCTCAGCACCAGGCCGGCGCCGCTGTCCTGCAGGATGTGGCGCAGGCGTTCCGGCGGATACAGCGGGTCGAGTGGCAGGTAGGCGCCTCCAGCCTTCAGGATGGCGAGGATGCCGACCACCATTTCCAGCGAACGCTCGACGCAGATGCCGACCAGGGTATCGGGCTTGACGCCCTGTGCCACCAGGCGCTGGGCGACCACGTTGGCGCAGTGATTCAGCTCGCCGTAACTGAGGCTGCGACCCTGCCACTCCAGCGCCGCCTGCCCAGGCGCACGCGCAGCCTGCGCTTCAAACAGCTGGTGCAGGCAGAGTTCCCGGCCAAAGCTGCGCGCCGGCCCCTGCCACTGCTGCAACTGGCGAAGCTCTTCACCGCCCAGCAGCTCGACTTCGGCCAGGCGTCCTGCATCGGCCAACTGGGCCAGTACCAGCTCCAGGTGCTGCAGCAGGCGGATCATGGTCGCATCGGCAAAACGTTCACGCGCGTAGCGGCACTTGATGTTGAGCGTGTCGCGCAGACTGACGCTCAGCGCCAGCGGATATCCCGCAGCCTCGAACGATTCGTAGGCGGCGATGCGCAGCGCGTCGTGGCGTGCCGCGGCATCGCCCTCCTGGGCTGCGTCCAGCGGATAGTTCTCGAATACCAGCATGCTGTCGAAGAATGACCCGCCCGGCGCCAGGCGGCTGCAGGCGCGGATCGTGGTCAGCGGCAGGTAGCCAAAGCCGGTGCTGCGCTGGAATGCACCGTGCAGGCCTGCCAGCAGGCAGCCGATGCCGTCGTCCCCGTCGAAGGAGACGCGTACCGGTATCGTATTGATGAACAGCCCTACCATGCTTTCGACGTCCGCCACTTCGGCCGGGCGGCCGGAAATCGTGGTGCCGAACAGCACGTGCTGTTCGCCGCTGTAGCGGTGCAGCAGGTATCCCCAGGCCAGCTGCAGCAGGGTATTGACGGTCGTGTGGTGGCGACGGGCGCATGCTTCCAGGCGCGCGGTCTGCTCGCGGTCCAGGTGCAGGCGCTGCTCGCCCTGCCCCGCCTCCTGCTGCTGGCTCAGGCCAAACGGCAGCGGGGTTGGGGCCTCCACGGCAGCCAGGTAATCGCGCCAGTACTGCTGCGCGGCCTCCTGGTCCTGCGCCGACAGCCAGCCGATATAGCGCTCGTACGGGGCGGCCGGCGCCAGTACCGGCGCCCGGCCGGCTGCGATGGCGCGGTAGGCCTCCATCACATCGCGGTAGACCAGCGGCGTGCACCAGCCGTCCAGCAGCATGTGATGGTGGCTCCACAGCAGCTGGTAGCGATCCTCGCCCAGGCGGTACAGGGCGATGCGCTGCAGCGGTGCGCGCGCAGTATCGAAGCCGCGCGCGCGATCCTCCGCGCAAGCCTTTGCGAAGCGCGCGCGCTGCGCTGCTTCATCCAGGCCACGCCAGTCTTCTTCCACCCACGGCAGCTCGGCCGACGGCTGCACCAGCTGGTGCAGGTGGTCGCCCTGGCCGACAAAGGCGGTGCGGAAAATATCGTAGCGGGCGGTGATCTTCTGCCAGGCCGAGCGGAAAGCCGCCGCATCCAGCCGGCCTTCCAGCTGCGGGCAGCATTGCGACACATAGGAACCGGCATCGAGCTCGCTGTGGAACTGCATGCCCTGCTGCATTGGCGTGGCCGGGTACAGCTTTGCAATTGCATACTCGCGCTGCCAGCCATCGAATTCGGTGCGGCTGACCTTCGCAAGCGGGAAGTCGCCTGGCGTGAACTGGCCGGCCGGCGCGTGGGCGCAGTGTTGCACCACGTCGCGCAGGCCCGCTTCGATCTGTCGCGCCAGGTCCGCCATCGCGCCGGCGTCGAACTGCTCGCTGCTGTAGTCCAGCGTGAAGCCCAGCACACCGCCGGCTACCTTGCCGTTCAGGCCGAGCAGGCAATGGCGGGCCCGCGCCGGGTCGATGGCGGCGCCGCTGCCGTCCTGCGCGGCGCGGAACAGGCTGTCCTCGCCCACGCTCTGGTCGAACTGGCCCAGGTAGTTGAACACCAGTTGCGCCGGATGCGCCGCTTCGGCCTGCGCCAGCCGGGCATCGCCTGCCACGTGGCGCAGCACGCTATAACCGAAGCCCTGCTGCGGTACCGCGCGGTACTGTTCTTTCACCTGCATGATGACTTCGCCCACTTCGCTGCTGCCGCAACGCAGCGCGAGCGGGTACGTGCTGGTGAACCAGCCCACGGTCTGGCTGGTGTCGATCTGCTCGTCCAGTTCCGCGCGGCCATGCCCTTCGAGCAGCAGGCGCACGCCGTCGGCGCCGCTCCAGCGCTGCATGCCGAGGTAGACGCCGGCCAGCAGCAGCTCGTTGATATGGGTGCGGTAGCGCTGGCTGCAATGGCGCAGCAGCGCATCGGTTTCCTGTGCGTTCAGCGCCAGGCCGGCGGTGCGGGTAGTCGACTGGGCCGGCGGGATTTCCACCGCACGCTGCGGCAGTACCGCCACCGGCTGTTCGAGTTGCGCCAGCCAGAAAGGCAGCTCGGCCGCCAGGCGCGGCGATTGCGCGTACTGTTCCACTGCCGCGCCCCATTGCTGCAGCGAGGCGCTCTTTGGCGCAAGCTGGATCGGCTTGCGTGCCGCGAGCTGGCGGTATGCCTGCTCCAGGTCGGCCAGCAGGATGCGCCACGACACGCCGTCCACCACCAGGTGGTGCGCCACCAGGAACAGGCGCGGGGCGCTGCCGGCAAACAGCACGGCGCGCAGCAGCGGACCCTGGCAAGGGTCGCTGGCGCGCTGCCAGAAGCCGCAACGCTCGGCCACGAAGGCGCTGTGCGCGGCGGGATCGGCTGGCAACGCTTCCTGGCACACTGCCGCTTTCAGGCGCATGGCGTCAAGCGGCATATGCTGGGCGCTCCATGATCCGTCCGCAGCACGCTGCCACTGCAGGCGCAGCGCGTCGTGGCGGCGGTAGACCGCTTCCACCATCTTGCGCAATATCGGTTCGTCCAGGCCCGCCGGCGGCAGCAGCAGGACCGACTGGTTGAAGTGTCCCAGCGCTCCGTGCGAGAGTTCGACGAAGTGGCGCTGGATCGGCAGCATGGCCAGATCGCCCTGCACGTCTTCCTGCGGCGACTGTACGGTGGCCGCAACGGCTTGCGCTGCCAATTCTGCCACGGTCTGGTGCGCGAACAACTGGCGGGTCGTGATACCGATGCCGGCCTGGTTGGCGCGCGCCACCACCTGGATCGACAGGATGGAATCGCCGCCCAGGGCAAAGAAGTTGTCGTGGATGCCGACCCGCTCCACCTTCAGCAGCTGGGCCCAGATCGCGCACAGTGCGCTTTCGGCGTCGTTGCGCGGCGCTGCAAATTCGGCAGCAGCGCCGCCCAGCGCTATCGCTGGAAGCGCTTTTCGATCGACTTTCCCGTTGACGGTGAGCGGCAGGCGCTCCAGCACGGCAAACCCGGCCGGCACCATATAGTCGGGCAGCGCCAGCTGCAGCTGGGCGCGCACGCTGTCGGCCAGGCCGTCGGACCCGGCACCTTGCTGCGGGACCAGATAGGCCAGCAGGCGTCCGTTGGTGCTGTCGTCGTCCACCAGCACCAGCGCTTCGCGCACGCCGGGGTGACGCAGCAGCTGGGTACGGATTTCGCCCAGTTCGATACGGTAGCCGCGCAGCTTGACCTGTTCATCGGTGCGGCCGATGAATGCCAGCTCGCCGTTGCCGGTGCGGCGTACCAGGTCACCGGTGCGGTACATCCGGCCAGTGCCGGCAAAGGGGTCGTCCAGGAAGCGCTGCGCCGTCATCGCCGGCGCATTCAGGTAGCCCCGCGCCAGGGCCGAGCCGCCGATATACAGTTCTCCCGGCACGCCGTCCGGCAAAGGCTGGCCGGCAGCGTCCAGCACGTAGTAGCGCACATGGCCGAACGGATGGCCGATGTTGCCGTGTTCCTCAGGCGATTGCAGCAGGCGTGCGCCGCTGGCGATCACCGCTTCGGTCGGTCCGTATGCATTGAAGCAGCGGCGTCCCGGCATCCATTGCGACAGCACGGCCGCGTTGCTGGCACTGCCGCCCACGATCACGGTGTGCAGGCTGGAGAAGGCCGCAGCATCAAGCTGCGCCAGCACCGGCGCCGGCACTTGCAAATGGCTGGCGCGATAGCTGCCGGCCAGTTGCGCAAGTGCCGCGCCGTCCAGGCGCTGGGCCTCTTCGGCGATGCACAGGGTGGCGCCGCAGCTCAGGGCCATGGCCCAGTCGGCGACCGCCACGTCGAAGCTGAACGAAACGAACTGCAGGACCACGCTGCCGGCGTCCACGCCGTAAGCCTCACGCTGCGCCAGGGCGCTGCGCGCCAGTCCCGCGTGCTCGATCATCACGCCCTTCGGCTGGCCGGTGGAGCCGGAGGTGTAGATGACGTAGGCCAGGCCGGAGCCGCCCACCACTGCCTCCGCATCGGAGAGGTTGCTGTCGGCATAGTTCTTCAGCAGAGCCTTGCGCCACATTGGATCCAGCGGCACCAGGGTGCGCCCCTCGAACGGGAGCTCCGCCATCAGCGCTTGCTGGGTCAGCACGAGTTCTACGCCGGCATCGTCCATCAGGGCCAGCAGCCGCTCGGGCGGCAGGCCCGGGTCGAGCGGCAGGTAGGCCGCGCCGGCTTTCTGGACTGCCAGCATGGCCAGGACGCTTTCCACCGAGCGCTCCAGGCACAGCGCGACTATGGCGCCAGGCTGCACGCCCTTGGCAAGCAGGTGGCGTGCCAGGCGGTTGGCTTCCGCGTTCAGCGCTGCGTATCCCAGTTCGACGCCTGCGCAAGCGACAGCGATAGCGGACGGCGTCGCAGCCGCCTGCGCCTCGAACAGGCGGATCACCGGAGTGGCCGGCAGCTCGTCCGGCAGGGACGCCGCCTGCTGGCTGCGCATCAGCGGCAAGTGATGCACCGGCTGCGCAGGATTGCTGCAGGCGCCATCGAGCAGCGTTGCAAAGCTGTCGGCCATGCGCTCGATGGTGGCGCGCTCGAACAACTGGTCGGAGAACAGCCATGACAGGTACAGGCCATCGTCCGCTTCACGTGCGAACAGGCTGATGTCGAACAAGGTCTTGTTCGATTCGAAGTCGACACTGGAGACGCTCAGGCCCGGCAGCTCCAGCCGGGCGGCATCATTGTTCTGCAAGGTCAGGCTGACCTGGAACACCGGCGAGTAAGCCAGGCTGCGCTCCGCCTGGACGTTCTTGGCCAGCGTCTCGAACGGCATTTCCTGGTGTGAGAACACATCCAGGGCATAGGCCTTGACGCGCGCCAGCAACTGCTCGAACGAAGGTTGGCCGGACAGGTCGGTGCGGTAGACCAGGGCATTGGCGAAGAAGCCGATCAGCGGCTCCAGTTCCTGGCGCGTGCGGCCGGCAACCGGGCAGCCGATCACGATATCGTTCTCCCCGCTCCAGCGCGACAGCAACAGTGCGTAAGCTGCCTGCAGCACCATGAAGAAGGTGGCGCCATGGCGTTCGCCCATTTGGTACAGGCGTTCCAGCAGCGCACGGTCGATCTTCTGCTCAATGCGCTGGCCGGTGAACTGCTGCTGCGCAGGACGCGGATGATCGAGCGGAAGGCCGTGCAGCTTGGGAATGCCGGCCAGGCGTTGCTGCCAGAAGCGCAGTTCCTGTTCCAGCGCAGCGCCGGACAAGCGGTTGCGTTGCCAGGCCGCGTAATCAACATAGCGCAGCGGCAGCGGCGCCAGCGGGTTGGCGCGGCCGGAGCTGAAGGCCTGGTAAAGCTGGACGAAATCGCGTGCCAGCAGCGTCATCGACCAGCCATCCGACGCAATGTGGTGCATGGTGAACACGACGACGTGGCTGTCGGCGCCCAGCGCCAACAGCAATACGCGCAGCATTGGGTCGCGCTCCAGGTCGAAGGCCAGTCCGGCCTGTTCCTGCGCTGCCTGCGCGACTGCCGCCTCCTGCCCGGCGCCAGACAGCCCGCCCAGGTCGCGCTCCAGCAGCGGCAACGGCGACACCGGATTGATCGTTTGCAGCGCGACGCCATCGCGCTGGCTGTAGGTGGTACGCAGTACCGCGTGCCGCTCCACGAGCGCGTCCAGTGCGCGGCGCAATGCGGCGCGGTCCAGGGATCCGTCCAGGCGCAGTGCCTGCGTGATGTTGTACTGCGAGCTTCCTTCGCCGATCTGGTTGGTCAGCCACAGGCGTTCCTGGTTGAAGGACAGCGGCAGCGCGGCATCGCCCGCCACCGGGGCGATAACATCGGCCGCGGCTTGCGCCTCCTGGCTGAGGAAGGCAATCAGTTCATCTTTCGCAGCGCGGATGGCCGCCACCACCGCCGGCTCCAGCGTGTCGCTGGCCGAGCGGGTTTTCAGCTTGCCATCGTCCAGGTAAGGGTACACCCCCTGGCCGTTCAAATATTCGATCAATTGGGCGATTTGCATTTCACCACTCCATTTCAAAAGAGTTCTCTGCGTTCAGCGCACCGGCGGCGTTGCCTGCGCGCGCCAGCGCGGCCGCGATCTCGCGCGCCATCGACTGCACCGTCTGGCTTGCCATCAGTGCTTTCAGCGACAGGGCAATGCCGAATTCGGCCTGCACTGCATTAATCAGCCGCATGGCCGACAGCGAATGGCCGCCCAGTTCGAAGAAGCCGCTGGCGGCGCTGACGCGCTCCAATGACAGCAACTGTCCGAACAGCCGTGCCACGCGCTGTTCCACATCGCCTTGCGGTTCAACGTGGCTGGCTTCCGGCGCATCCGGCAGCGGCAGCGCTTTGCGGTCGATCTTGCCGTTGGCGGTCAGTGGCAGGGCAGCCAGCACGGCAAAGCCGGATGGCACCATGTAGTCGGGCAGCGCCTGCTGCAGCTGGGCGCGCACGCTGTCGACCAGCCCTGGCGCGTCCTCTTCCTGCTGCGGCACCAGGTAGGCCAGCAGGCGCTGGCTGCCCTGCTCGCCTTGCACCAGCACCAGCGCTTCACGCACGCCCGGGTGGCGCAGCAGCTGGGCGCGGATCTCGCCCAGCTCGATGCGGTAGCCGCGCAGCTTGACCTGCTCGTCCAGGCGGCCGATGAACTCCAGCGCACCGCCCGACAGGCGGCGCACCAGGTCACCGGTGCGGTACATGCGTGCGCCCGGCACGAACGGATCTGCCACGAAGCGTTCGGCAGTCAGCTCCGGACGGTTCACATAGCCCTTGGCCACGCCGGCGCCGCCGATATACAGTTCGCCGGCCACGCCTACCGGGCAGGGGCGGCCTGCCGCATCCAGCACGTACAGGCGGGTGTTGTGCATCGCATGGCCGATCGGCAGCACATTGCCCAGCGATGCCAGGTTCGCCGTGACGTCGTACATGGCGCAGCCCACCACCGTTTCGGTCGGGCCGTAGTGATTGAACAGCTGGCTGTGCGGGAAACGCTGCTGCAGCTCGCGCGCCAGCGCCACGGTGAAGGCTTCGCCGCCCACCACGAACGTGTGGCGACCAGCCAGCGGCTGCTGCGGCAGCAGGTCCAGCAGGCCGCGCACGTGCATGGGCGTCATGCGCAGCAGCTGGCCGGCGGCATCCGGCGCCGACAGGCGCGCGGCCAGGTCGGGCAACTCTTCGCCGGCTTCCAGCAGGTTGACGCAATCGCCGCGCAGCAGCGGCAGCCACAGCGCCGGGACGGTGATGTCGAAGCCGTGCGAAGTCACCACCAGCGAGCCTTGCAGCGCCTGGGCGTAATAGGCATCCCCGGCAAAGGCCAGGTAGTCGGCCAGGCCGCTGTGGAATATCTCCACGCCCTTCGGCGTGCCGGTCGAGCCGGAGGTGTAGATGACGTAGGCAACGTCGCCCGGACCGGCCAGGGCAGCCGGTGCATCCGAAGGATACTCGGCCAGCCAGCCATCACTGTCGTCCAGCGCCAGCACGTCGATGCCGGCCACCGGCACGCGGTCCATCATGCCCGGCTGGACCAGCACCCATTCGATGCCGGCATCGGCGATGATGTGGCCGATGCGTTCGCGAGTATTCTTCGGCTCGAACGGCACGTAGGCGGCGCCGGCCTTCAGGATGCCCAGCATGGCCACCAGCAGCTGCGCCGAGCGCTCGACGTAAATGCCGACGCGCTGGCCCGGCTCCACGCCCTGCTCGGCAAGGAAATGCGCCAGGCGGTTGGCGCGACGCTCCAGCGTTGCGTAATCGAGCGCCACGCCGGCATGGCGCACCGCAATGGCATGCGGCGTACGCGCCGCCTGGGCGGAGAACAGTTCATGCACGCAGGCCGCATCGCGCTCCACCGTCTGGCCCTGCCAAGCCTGCAGCAGGCTGGCGCGTTCCGCCGCACCGAGCAGGTCCACTTCGTCCAGCTTGCAGCCGGCGCCAAGCGCCAGCAGGATGGTACGCAGGTGGCCCAGCAATGCTTCTGCAGCCGCGTCACCGATCGATGCCGCGTCATAGCTGCAGTTCAGCTGCATGCTGTTGCCGCCGCCGATATTCAGCGTCAGCTTGTAGCCGTTGGCGATCCAGCTGCCGAGCGATTCCAGGCGCAGGCCGGCATAGCCATCCGCTTCCAGCGCAGCATCGAGTGGATAGTTTTCGAAGACCAGCAAGCTGTCGAACAGACTGCCCTGCAGCGCACTGCACTGCTGGATTTCGCTGAGCGACAGGTAGCTGTACGCGGTACTGGACTGGAATGCGGACTGCAAGGCGGACAGCAGTTCCCTGCTCTCCTGGCCAGGCGCGAACTGCACGCGCACCGGAACCGTGTTGATGAACAGGCCGATCATCTCCTCGATGCCCGGAACTTCCGCCGGGCGGCCAGACACCGTAGTGCCGAATACCACGTCGCTGTCACCGGTATAGCGGTACAGCAGGTAGGCCCACGCAAGCTGCATCACCGTGTTGATGGTGGTGTGCTGCTGCCGCGCAAAGCGCTGCAGGGCGGCTGTCTGCGCTTCATCGAGCTGCAGGTGGCAGCTGCGCTGGCCGGCGGCCGCCTCAGCGCCGCGCAGGCCGGCAGGCAACTGGCTCGGTCCTTGCAGTCCATCCAGGTAGTCGCTCCAATACTGCAAAGCCTGGCCGCGATCCTGCCGGCCAAGCCAGGTAATGTAGTCCTCGTACGGTGCGGCGCTGCGCAAGACGGGCGCGTTACCGGCCGCGATGGCGCGATAGGCATCCATCACGTCGCGGTAGACCAGCGGTGTGCACCAGCCGTCCAGCAGCATGTGGTGGTGGCTCCACAGGAGCTGGTAGCGTTCCTCGCCCAGGCGGTACAGGCCGACGCGCTGCAGAGGTGCCCGCGCGGTATCGTAGCCCTGCGCGCGGTCGGCGGCGATCACCTGTGCAAAGCGATCGCGCTGCGCTGCCTCGTCCAGGTGGCGCCAGTCTTCTTCCACCCACGGCAGCTCGGCCGACGGCTGCACCAGCTGCTGCAAGCGGTCGCCCTGGCCGACAAAGGCGGTGCGGAAAATGTCGTAGTGCGCGCTGACGGCCTGCCAGGCGGCGCGGAAAGCGGCGCGGTCCTGCAAGCCTTCCAGGACAGGGTAGGTCTGGGTGACGTAAGCGCTGCTGTCAAGAAGGCTGTGGAACAGCATGCCTTGCTGCATCGAGGTGGCCGGATACAGCTTCGCAATTGCGTACTCGCGCTGCCAGCCATCGAGTTCGGCGCGGCTGACCTTTGCAAGCGGGAAGTCGCCTGGCGTGAACTGGCCGGCCGGCGCGTGGGCGCAATGCTGCACTACGTCGCGCAGGCCCGCTTCGATCTGCCGCGCCAGGGCTGCCATCGCGCCGGCGTCGAACTGCTCGCTGCTGTAGTCCAGCGTGAAGCCCAGCACGCCGCCTGCTACCTTGCCGTTCAGCCCGAGCAGGCAATGGCGGGCCCGCGCCGGAGCGATGGCGGCGCCGCTGCCGTCCTGCGCCGCGCGGAACAGGCTGTCCTCGCCGACGCTCTGGTCGAACTGGCCAAGATAGTTGAACACCAGTTGCGCCGGATGCGCCGCTTCGGCCTGCGCCAGGCGTGCATCGCCTGCCACGTGGCGCAGCACGCCGTAACCGAAGCCCTGCTGCGGTACCGCGCGGTACTGTTCTTTCACCTGCATGATGACTTCGCCCACTTCGCTGCTGCCGCAACGCAGCGCGAGCGGGTACGTGCTGGTGAACCAGCCCACGGTCTGGCTGGTGTCGATCTGCTCGTCCAGTTCCGCGCGGCCATGCCCTTCGAGCAGCAGGCGCACGCCGTCGGCGCCGCTCCAGCGCTGCATGCCGAGGTAGACGCCGGCCAGCAGCAGCTCGTTGATATGGGTGCGGTAGCGCTGGCTGCAATGGCGCAGCAGCGCATCGGTTTCCTGTGCGTTCAGCGCCAGGCCGGCGGTGCGGGTAGTCGACTGGGCCGGCGGGATTTCCACCGCACGCTGCGGCAGTACCGCCACCGGCTGTTCGAGTTGCGCCAGCCAGAAAGGCAGCTCGGCCGCCAGGCGCGGCGATTGCGCGTACTGTTCCACTGCCGCGCCCCATTGCTGCAGCGAGGCGCTCTTTGGCGCAAGCTGGATCGGCTTGCGTGCCGCGAGCTGGCGGTATGCCTGCTCCAGGTCGGCCAGCAGGATGCGCCACGACACGCCGTCCACCACCAGGTGGTGCGCCACCAGGAACAGGCGCGGGGCGCTGCCGGCAAACAGCACGGCGCGCAGCAGCGGACCCTGGCAAGGGTCGCTGGCGCGCTGCCAGAAGCCGCAACGCTCGGCCACGAAGGCGCTGTGCGCGGCGGGATCGGCTGGCAACGCTTCCTGGCACACTGCCGCTTTCAGGCGCATGGCGTCAAGCGGCATATGCTGGGCGCTCCATGATCCGTCCGCAGCACGCTGCCACTGCAGGCGCAGTGCGTCGTGGCGGCGGTAAACCGCTTCCACCATTTTGCGCAGCATCGCTTCGTCCAGGCCCGCCGGTGGCAGCAGCAGGACCGACTGGTTGAAATGCTCGAGGCCAGTGTCCGATTGCGCCACGAACTGGCGCTGGATAGGCAGCATGGCCAGTTCACCTTCAACCGCGTGCTGCGGCGCCAGGTTCGCCACCGCGCCGGCCTGTGCGGCCAGTTCAGCAACCGTCTGGTGCGCGAACAGCTGGCGCGTGGTGATGCCGAGGCCAGCCTGCTTGGCGCGCGCCACCACCTGGATCGACAGGATGGAGTCGCCGCCCAGAGCAAAGAAGTTATCGTGAATGCCGACCCGCTCCACGCGCAGCAGTTGCTGCCAGATCTTGCACAGCACTTGCTCGGCAGGCGTCACAGGTTCGGCAAATTCGGCCAGCATGCCGCCCTGCTCGATGGCCGGCAGCGCTTTGCGGTCGATCTTGCCGTTGGCGGTCAGTGGCAGGGCAGCCAGCACGGCAAAGCCGGATGGCACCATGTAGTCGGGCAGTGCCTGCTGCAGCTGGGCGCGCACGCTGTCGACCAGCCCTGGCGCGTCCCCTTCCTGCTGCGGCACCAGGTAGGCCAGCAGGCGCTGGCTGCCCTGCTCCCCCTGCACCAGCACCAGCGCTTCGCGCACGCCCGGGTGGCGCAGCAGCTGGGCACGGATCTCGCCCAGTTCGATGCGGTAGCCGCGCAGCTTGACCTGCTCGTCCAGCCGGCCGATGAATTCCAGCGCGCCGCCGGACAGGCGGCGCACCAGGTCGCCGGTGCGGTACATGCGTGCGCCCGGCACGAACGGATCCGCCACGAAGCGTTCGGCCGTCAGTTCCGGGCGGTTCACATAGCCCTTGGCCACGCCGGCGCCGCCGATATACAGCTCGCCGGCCACGCCTACCGGGCAGGGGCGGCCTGCCGCATCCAGCACGTACAGGCGGGTGTTGTGCATCGCATGGCCGATCGGCAGCACATTGCCCAGCGATGCCAGGTTGGCCGTGACGTCGTACATGGCGCAGCCCACCACCGTTTCGGTCGGGCCGTAGTGGTTGAACAGCTGGCTGCGCGGGAAGCGCTGCTGCAGCTCTCGCGCCAGCGCCACGGTGAAGGCTTCGCCGCCCACCACGAAAGTGTGGCGACCGTCCAGCGGCTGCTGCGGCAGCAGGTCCAGCAGGCCGCGCACGTGCATGGGCGTCATGCGCAGCAGCTGGCCGGCGGCTTCCGGCGCCGTGAGGCGCGCGGCCAGGTCGGGCAGCTCTTCGCCGGCTTCCAGCAAATTGACGCAATCGCCGCGCAGCAGCGGCAGCCACAGCGCCGGCGCCGTGATGTCGAAGCCGTGCGAAGTCACCACCAGCGAGCCTTGAAGCGCCGGGGCGTAATAGGCGTCCCCGGCAAAAGCCAGGTAGTCGGTCAGGCCGCTGTGGAAGATCTCCACGCCCTTCGGCGTGCCGGTCGAGCCGGAGGTGTAGATGACGTAGGCGATGTCGCCGGGGCCAGCCAGGGCAGCCGGCGCATCCGAGGGATACTCGGCCAGCCAGCCGTCGCTGTCGTCCAGCGCCAGCACGTCGATGCCGGCCACCGGCACGCGGTCCATCATGCCCGGCTGGACCAGCACCCATTCGATGCCGGCGTCGGCGATGATGTGACCGATGCGTTCGCGTGTATTCTTCGGTTCGAACGGCACGTAGGCGGCGCCGGCTTTCAGGATGCCCAGCATGGCCACCAGCAGCTGCGCCGAGCGCTCGACGTAGATGCCGACGCGCTGGCCCGGCTTCACGCCCTGCTCGGCGAGGAAATGCGCCAGGCGGTTGGCACGGCGCTCCAGCGTTGCGTAATCGAGCGCCACGCCGGCATGGCGCACCGCAATGGCATGCGGCGTGCGCGCTGCCTGCTGCTCGAAGGCCTGCACCACGGACAGTTCGCGGCCCTCGGTTGCATCGGCACCGCAGCTTTCAGCCAGCCAGGCGGCGTGGGCGGCGCTGTCCAGCAGCGGCAATTCCGCCAGGCGCTCATGCGGGTCGGCCACGATGGCGCGCAGCAGGCAGGCAAACGTGTCGGCCATGCGCGCAATGGTCCCAGGCTTGAACAGGTCTTCCTTGTAAGTCCAGTTCAGGAACAGGCCGTTCGGTGTTTCGGTCACGGTCAGGTCGAGGTCGAAACGGATCTGCTGTTCTTCGGCGATCAGCGGCGACAACGCCAGCCCCGGCAGCGACAATTCTTCGGGCAGCTTGTTCTGCAACAGGAACTTCACCTGGCACAGCGGATTGAAGGCGAGGTCGCGTTCAGGCCGCAACTGGTCGACCAGCAGCTCGAACGGCACGTCCTGGTTGGCGTAAGCCTGCAACGCGAACTCGCGGCCCTGGGCCAGCAGCTCGGCAAAGCCGGCGGCACGGTCGATGCGGGTACGGAACGGCAGCGTGTTGACGAAAAAGCCGATCAATGGCTCAAGCCGGGGGTGGCTGCGGCCGGCCACCGGCACCGCCATCATCACGTCCTCTTCCCCGCTCCAGCGCGCCAGCAGCAGGGCAAATGCCGACTGCAGCAGCATGAACAGGGTAGCGTCGTGCTGCTTGGCCAATTGCGCCAATGCCGCAGCCGCCTCCTTGTCCAGGCGCGCGGCATGGCTGCGGGCGCGGAAGGTCTGCTGCGCCGGACGTGCGAAGTCGAGCGGCAGGCTGTGGATAGGCGGGCAGTCAGCCAGCGCTTCCCGCCAATGGGAAATCTGCTGCGCCATGTGGGCGGCATTCGCTGCGCCACGCTGCCATACCGCATAGTCGATGTATTGCAGCGGCAGCGCCGCCAACGCCGGTTCCTGTCCTGTCTGCAAGGCCTGGTACGCGGCCGCGAATTCCTTGACCAGTACATCCAGCGACCAGCCGTCGCAAGCGATATGGTGCAGGTTGAGCAGCAACACCCCTTCCCCTTGGCCGCAGCGCAGGTAGGCGGCGCGAAGCATCAGGTCATGTGCCAGGTCGAATGGCTTCGCCGCATCGGCGGCCAGCGCGGCCTGCACCGCCTGTTCCTGTGCATCCGGCTCCATTCCCGACAGGTCGCTGACGGCCAGCACGAAATCGTCGCCATTGCCCACCAGTTGCCAGGGTCCGTCCTCGCCTTCATGGAAGGTGGTGCGCAGCACTTCGTGGCGCGCCACCACCGTACGCAGCGCCTCGTTGGCCAACGCTGTGTCGAAACTGCCGCGCAGGCGGAAGGCGCCTGCCATGTTGTAATGCACGCTGCCCTCGAAGCGGTCGATGAACCAGACCCGTTGCTGGGCATAGGAAAGCGGATAGCGGGCGCCGTCGCGCGGTACCGGTTGCAGCGCGGCTGCCGCCGCCTGCCCGGTGCTGCCGCGCTGCTGCTGGCGCAGCCATTCCAGCAGTTCCGGCTTGCGGGCGCGGATCGCGTCGACCAGTTCCGGCGTCATTGCGCCCGGCTGGCCATACACTTTGAGCTGTTCGCCTTCCAATGCCAGGCTGACCTGGCGCTCGATGCACCAGTCCAGCAATTCTTCCAAGGTGTCGCGTTTCATTAAACTGCTTCCTGTACGTTGTCGATGGCGCGCGCGCAGAACGGCCTTGCGGGCTGCCTGCAATTCGCTGCGGGGGATTGGGTGTGGCCGGAATGGCCATGGGGGATTAGCTTGCTCATGCCAGGCACTGTAAGGAATTGGCCTGTTTCGCAACACTGTCAACATTTACAGCCCAAGGCGGCGCATGCTGCGCCGCCCCGGGTTTACCGCCTGGATGCTTACAACACGACTTCCTGCACGCTATCGGCCACGGGGGCCTGCAAACGCGCATAGCGCTCACGGTCGGCGGGCGCCGCCCGTTTCTGCTCGGCGCGAGCCGCCATCTGCGCCAGGGTCGGCAACTCGAACGCTTCGCGGATGCTCATTTCAATGCCAAAGCGCTGGCCTATCTCGCCGACCAGGCGCATGAGCAGCAAGGAATGGCCGCCCAGGTCGAAGAAGTTGGCATGCGCGCTCACCCGCTCCGGTGCGACTTTCAGCAGGCCGGCCCATACCTGGGCCATCATCTGCTCGGCCTCGCTGCGTGGAGCAACATAGGCCGTGCCCGTGCTTTCGAGCTGCGGCGCAGGCAATGCGCGCCGATCGAGCTTTCCGTTCGGCGTCAGCGGCAAGGCGGGCAGCACGGTGACGGCGGCCGGCACCATATAGTCAGGCAGCACCATCGCCAGCATGCCGCGCAGCTCCCGTCCCAGTTCGGCCGGCGCGCCTTCATAGCCGGCGACCGGCGCCACATAAGCCAGTAGTCGCTGCACGCCCGGTTCGTCTTCGCGCACGATGGCGGCAGCCGCCTGCACCGCGGTGTGCTGGACAAGCTGGGCTTCGATCTCCCCAAGTTCGATGCGGAAGCCGCGCAGCTTGACCTGGTCGTCGATGCGGCCCAGGAACTGCAGTCCGCCGCCCGGCAACTGCCGCACCAGGTCACCGGTGCGGTAAGCGCGTACCTCGCCGCCGCCTGGCAGCGCAATGAAGCGTTCCGCTGTCAGCTCGGGGCGCTGCCAATAGCCGCGGGCCAGGCCAGGTCCGGCGATCAGCAGCTCACCCGGCACACCGATCGGAGCCAGCGCGCCGTCGGCGCCGGCCACGCACATCCGGTAGTTCGGCAGCGGCGCCCCAAGCGGCACCTCGGCCATGCCCGGCTCTACGCGCTGGCGGGTAGCCCACACGGTGGCCTCGGTCGGGCCGTACATGTTGTACAGTGCAGCCGGTCCCGCTTGCAGCAGCTCACCGGCCAAGGCTGCCGATAGTGCTTCGCCGCCGACCAGCATGGCCTGCAGCCTGGCCAGGCTGGCGCGTTGCCCGGGTTCGGCCAGCAGCATGGCCGCCATCGACGGTGTGCATTGCAAATGAGTCACACCGTGGCGGCGTACCAGCTCGCCGACGCTGGCGACGGCCGGAGCGGCGGCAGCGGCCTGGAAGCGGTCCTTCAGGGCTGCCAGCAACGGAAGGCTGTCCAGCACGCGCTGGGTATCGACCCCGAAGTCGATCAGGCAGGCGATTTCCGACACGCCCAGCGACTGAAGCTGGGCCACCAGGGCGGAGCAGCGCTCCGCAGAGCCGAACAGCGCCGCGCTGCGCGCATAGCGCTGGAAGGCCATCTCGAGGATTGCTTCCGCGTCGGGCACCGGGCCGCCCGTCGCCGCCTCGTCGCGGATGGCGTTCAGCAGCGCCAGCGAAGTACCGAGGTAATTCTTGAACGGGCCATGCACGGCAGCCAGCGCTTCCTCGTCGGTTGCGGCCAGGAAGGTATGCACCATCAACGTGACCTTTCCCTCGCCTTCATGGCCGGCATCACGCCAGGCCTGGCGGTAGACGGCGATCTTTTCCGCCAGCTCGCCCACCGTCTGGCCCAACAGGTGGGTCAGCACATTGGCGCCCATCTGGCCGGCTCGGCGGAAGGTATGTTCGCTGCCGGCCGCCGTGATCCAGATCGGCGGCATTGCCTGCCTGGGCGCCGGGAACAGCTTGACTTCGATTTCTTGGCCGACGCCGTTGCGGCGCCGTATCCCCTGCCCGGACCAGAAAGAACGGAAAGTCTCGACGCCCTCGAACAGCACTTCATGGCGGCGTGCGAAATGCTCCGGCTGCAGCGCGAAATCGTTCGGGTTCCAGCCCGACGCGAAGGCCAGCCCGACGCGTCCTTGCGACAGGTTGTCAATGACCGACCAGTCTTCCGCCACCTTGAGCGGGTCGTTCAGCGGCAGCACGCAACTGCCGGCGCGCACCTGGACCCGGCTGGTGATGGCAGCCACCGCAGCGCCGGTCACCCCGGGATTCGGGTACATGCCGCCAAACGAGGCAAAGTGGCGCTCCGGTGTCCAGACGGCAGTAAAGCCATTCCGGTCCGCGAAGCGCGCTCCTTCCAGCAGCAGGCGGTAGATATCGTCCTGCTTCCCTTCGGCCGAACTGGCGAAGTAGAACAGGCTGAAGTCAAGCGGCCCGGCTTGGGCACCGGCGCGCATGCCTTGTTCCGGCGCGACCACCAGGCGTGCGCCCGACAGCAGGCTGCCAAAGATCTCCAGCACCGAGATGTCGAAGGAAATCGCGGTCAAGCCGAGCCACACGGCCTGCGGCCCGCCAAGCATGTCCTGCACGCCGTGCAGGAAATTGACGACGCTGCGGTGCTCGATCATCACGCCCTTCGGCTTGCCGGTCGAACCCGAGGTGTAGATCATATAGGCCAGCTGCGCCTCATCGCCTGCCGGCACGGCGGCCGCGCCGGCCGCCATCGCCTGCTGCACCTCGGGCACATCGATGCACAGCGCCTGCGCCTTGCCGGGGCCGCAGCGGCCCAGCAGCGAGGTTTGCGTCAGCAGCAGCGCCACCTGGCTGTCCTCCACCATATAGGCCAGGCGCGCGGCGGGATAGGCGGGATCCAGCGGCAGGTAGGCGGCGCCGGCCTTCAGCACAGCCAGCAGCGCTACCACCATGTGCGCCGAGCGCTCGATGCATACGCCAACCAATTGGCCGGGCGCAGCGCCGCGTGACCGCAGCAGCGCTGCCAGCGCGTTCGCACGCGCTTCCAGCTCGGCATAGGTGTAGCGTTCATCGCCGAATTCCAGCGCCACTGCCTGCGGCTGCTGCGCCGCACGCTGCGCGAACAGGCCGTGGATGGTGGCGCCTGCCGGCACCTCGAGCGCCGGGCCTTGCAGGCGCGCCAGGACCTCCGCACGCTCGGCATCGCCCATCATGTCAAGGCGCGCCAGCGGGCATTCGGGATCGGCCAGCACGCTATCGAGCAGCGTTGCGAAATGGCGCCCCATGCGGGCGATGGTGGCAGGGTCGAACAGGGCACTGCTGTACTCGAAGCGCAGCTCAAGCGTGCCATCCGCTTCGGCCACGTTGAGCGCCAGGTCGAACTTGGCAGCCGACGCTTCAACTTGCAGCGGGCGCATGGCCAGGCCCTGCAGGCTGCGCGCGGCGGCCGGCGCCGTGTTCATCGAGAAGAAGATCTGGAACAGCGGGGCATGTGCCGCGCTGCGCACCGGATTGAGGCGCTCCACCAGCAGTTCGAATGGCACATCCTGGTGCTCCTGCGCGCCCAGGTTGACGTCGCGCACGTGCTGCAGGTAGGCCGAGAAAGGCAGCTCGCCGGAAACGCCGGTTCGCAGCACCAGGGTGTTGGCGAAGTAGCCGACCAGCCCTTCCAGTTCGCTGCGCCGGCGGTTCGCTACCGGCGTCCCCAGCACCACGTCTTCCTGCCGGGTATAGCGCGCCAGCATGGCCGAGAACACTGCGTGCAGCAGCATGAAGGGCGTCACGCCCTGCTCTGCCGCAAGGCGTGCCACGCCCGCGGCCGCAGCCGGCGCCAGCCGCTCCGTGTGCAAGGCGCCACGGAAGTCCTGGCGGGCCGGGCGCGGGCGGTCCAGGGCCAGGCCGTGCACCGGCGGCAGCGCCGCCAGCTGCTTCTGCCAGTATGCGAGCTGGCGTTCCAGGCGTTCGCCCGACAGGTACTCGCGCTGCCAGTCTGCAAAATCGGCATAGCGTACCGGCAGCGGCGCAAGCTCCGCATGCTGCCCCGCAGCCAGCGCCTGGTAGTGCTGGATAAACTCGTCGATCAGCAGTGCCAGCGACCATCCGTCGGCGGCAATGTGGTGCACGTTCACCAGCAGCACGCCGGACGATGCGCTGCTGCGCAGCACCCTGGCGCGCAGCATGAGGCCGGCCGCCAGGTCGAAATGATGCAAAGCCTCCTCGGCGCAGGCTGCCGCAATGCGCGCTTCGCGTTCGGCTGCCGGCAGCGCGCCGAGCTCTTCGCACGCCAGTTCGAAGCGCCAGTCCTCCTGCACAAGCTGCACCGGTTCGCCATCGCGCGTGCCGAACACGGTACGCAGCGGTTCGTGCCGCGCGATGACGCGGCAAAATGCCTGCTGCGCGATCGCCGTATCGAAACTGCCTTCGAAAGCCAGAGCGCGGAACAGGTTGTACTGCGCGCTGCCGCCTTCGGCCTGGTCGACGAACCACAGGCGCTGCTGGCTGAACGACAGCGGCAGTGCGCCGCCGCTGCGTTCAAGGCGCCGCAATTCAGGTGCGCCTGGCAGCGGCGCCTTCGCCAGGTGCTGCAGCAGCGCTTCCTTGTGCTGCTTCAGCAGTGCAAACAGTTCTTCTTCCGGTTCCTCGTCATAAAATACTTCGAGTGCACCGTCGCGCACTTCCAGTTCCACGCCCTGCTCCAGGCAGCGGCCAAGCAATTCTTGCAACGTCATCGCATCCCCATTATGGTCAGTTGTCTGGTGCGCGCTCACAGGCTGATCCTGTTCCTGCGCGCCGTTTCTTCGAACACGGAAAATTCAGTGGCCCCGGTGGCCGAATTGATTACGCCCTGGCCGCGCGCTGCCGGCATGCCGCGCACGAAGGCGCCGCTATAGCGCTGGCCGGCATCGAACACGCCCCAGATGAAGGCGTAGTCGCAGGCCACGCCCTGGGCATCGACGCCCGAGGCCAGGTCGGCCGGGCAGAATTCCTGCGCCAGCCAGTCTTCCACGCCAAGGTAGCGCTGCACCACGTCCCGCCACTCGTCCGTCGTGCAGCAGCGGCCTACGTGCACGTCGCGGCCTTGCAGCGAATGCGATTTCTTGACCACGAAGCGTTCGCGTTCAGCCAGCAGCAGTTCGCCCAGCGCATGGCGCTGGCCTTGCCAGGTGACTTGGCCGGCCACCATGCGCGCTGTGAAAGGAATGTGGCGCTGCACGAAATCGCGCTCGGACTGCTCCAGCAGCGGCTGCAGTACCGGTTCATGCAGCAACGCCAGCAGGGACTTGTTGCCCAGCAAGGTGTACAGCGGACTGTCCGGCATCACCAGCTTGCCGGACATCTGGGCTGCCGCCAGCCGCATCATGTGCGCGTGCGGCACTTCCTGCCCTTCCGGCGTGGCCAGCAGGATGGCGTCGACCGGCTGTCCACGGTGGCGCAGGCTGCCGTCCGCTGCGTACTCCAGCTCATTGAAGTCGCTGAAGAAGCGCAGCGCGCGTTGCGGCAGCAGGTGCGGCAGCACGCTGCCGTAGATTGCGCCGTAATGCCCATGCAAGTCGGACTGGCCCGGCCCCGTTTCCAGGTAAAACAGCGCTGTGCCTTGCATCTGCGGCTGGCGCGCCATGGCTGCCAGCACCGCCCCGAACAGGCCATCCAGCACCGGACGATGCTGCAGCTCCCAGCGCGCCGTGCCGCCATGCCGCTGCAGCGCCGCCCGGAAGTCAGGCTCCAGCCAGCTCACCTGCCAGCCGCCGATGGTGGAACCGGCATTCACCTCCAGCAGCTTGAGCGCGCCGTCCGAGTACAGCATGTCGTGCCGCATCAGCGCCTGCGACAGGTCCGGATCGCCCTGGGCCAGCAGCGCATGCAGCAGCGCCGGCGCCTGCAGGTAGGCGGCAAAGCTGTCCGCATCGGCCGGGAACATCAGGCGCAGCGCCTTGTACAGCAGCGGCGCGAGGCCGGCCGAGAAACGCTCGAATTCCGCCACCTGGCCCCGCGACACGATCAGCGGCCAGCTGCTGACCGGATAGCGGTAGTGCCGGATATAGGACGGAAGCTCGGCCCGTCCAAGGTCGATCTGCTCGGCGCGCATGGCCGGCGACGCTCCGATCAGCTCCATCAGCTGCTGGTGGCGCTCGGAATAAAAAAGGCTGTGCATCGTAGTCATCATGTCTCCAGAATCGCGGGCCGCTTACAGGCTGACCCGGTGTCGTGCGGCGCCGCTGCGGCGCACGCTGCCGGCCAGGCGCGCCAGGTCGAGGCGGGCGGCCACGGCCCGGATCGAGCTGCCGGCGAAGAAGTCGCGGTAAGAGAGCTGCACGCCGAACTGGCGTTCAATGCGCACGAAAAGCTGCGTGGCCAGCAGCGAATGGCCGCCGATGCGGAAGAAATCGTCCGTCACGCCGATGCCGTCGCGCTGCAGCACTTCCTGCCATAGCGCCAGCAGCTGCTGTTCCAGCACGCCTTGCGGCGGTTCGCAGCGGCGGGCGATGCGTCCCTGTCCGGCCGGCGGCAAGCGCTTCTGGTCAAGCTTGCCGTTCTCGTTCAGTGGCAGGGCGTCCAGCAGCTGGAATTCGGACGGCACCATATAGTCCGGCAGTCGTTCGGCCAGGAAGCCGGCCAGCTCGTCCGCCGTTGGCGCCGGGCCGCGCGCCACCACATAGGCCGCCACCGCCGTTTCGCCGGCCGCATCGCGGAAGTCCACCACCGCCGCCTGCGCCACGCCCGGATGCAGGCTGAGCGTGACCTGGATTTCCGACAGCTCGACGCGGAAGCCGCGGATCTTGACCTGGCGGTCGCTGCGGCCAAGGCATTCCACTACGCCATCCGGCCGGTAGCGGCCGGTGTCTCCGGTCAGGTACAGCATGCCCGCGCCGGCGCCGCCATGGCGGTGCGGCAGGAAGCGCGCTGCCGTCAGTGCCGGATCGTTGTGGTAGCCCAGCGACAGGTAGCGCGCCCTTACCGCGATCTGGCCCATTTCGCCCGGCCCGCACGGCGTCAGGTTCTCGTTCAGCACCAAGAGCTGCACATTGCCGATGCCCTGCCCCACCGGCAGCACGTCGGTGCAGTAATGCGCCGCATCGCCGTAGGCTGCCACATCGTGATAGCTGATAGCGCGGCTGGTTTCGGTCGAACCGTAGATATTGATCACGCGCATATTCGGCGCGGCCCGGCGGAACTGCGCCAGGTGGGCAGTGGTGATGATCTCGCCCACGAAGAAGGCCATGCGCAGCGAGGGCACTGGGCGTTCACAGACGCTGGACAGGAAAGTGCCCAGGCTGGGCGTCAGGTGCAACACCGTCAGCTCGCGCGCCAGCAACCAGTCGTTGAGCGCGGAGAAGGCCAGGTCCCGTTCTTCCGGCACGCACAGCGCGGCGCCCATGCACAAGGGCGTGAACATGTCGCGGTGCAGCGGGTCGTGCACCAGGCCGGACAACATGCCGAAGCGGTCGTCGCGGTGCAGGCCGAACTGGCGCGCCATCCACGGCATATAGGACGTCAGCGAGGCATGGCGGCCGCGGATGGCTTTGGGCCGGCCCTCGGTGCCTGAAGTGAAGGCGATATAGGCCAGGTCATCGGGGCCGCTGTCGACCGTCAGGAAGCCGGAAGTCGCCATCAGCGGCGCGGCGGCCCGCACCCGCAGGCGCGCGCAGCCGATGCGGTCCAGCTGCTGCGCCAGGGCGCCGCCTGTCTCCGGCGTGTCGTTCAGGGTGATGAAGCAGCGCGGCGGCACGCTGTCGATCTGCTGCAGCAGGCGCATCTCGGGCACCGCCTGCGACAGCATCATGAAGGCGGCGCCAGCTTTCAGAACGGCCAGCGTGGCAATCACCAGGGCGTCGCTGCGTTCGGTCAGGATCGCCACCACGTCGCCGCGCCCCACGCCCAGCTCGCGCAACTGCAGGGCGTAGGCATTGGCCATGCGCTGCAACTGGCCGTAGCTCCAGTCACGGTCGCTGCAGGCCAGGGCCAGGCGTTCCGGCCAGCGCTGGGCCACCGCGTCGAACTTGCACTGTACGGCGCCGCTCCATTCGCATGCCAGCGGCGCGCGATAATCGGGCAGCGCAGCCTGTGCCAGCAGCGGCGGCACGGCGGCGCCCGCCGCCGCGCCGGTGGCCGGAGCCCGCAGCGCGTAGTCGCCACAGCGCACGGCCGGCGCCAGCGCCACCTGCTCCAGCAGGAACAGGTATTGCGCCAGCAGCAGTTCCACGTCGCGCCGGTCCAGCAGCTGCGCGTTGAAGCTGGTGCGCAGGTCGACGCCGTCGTCGTCCTCGCTGGCGTATACGGTCAGGTTGAACTTGGCGTCCAGCCGTTCCAGGTGCGGCGCCGCCTCGCTGAACAGCTGGCGGCCGTCGCGGCTGCGCTGCAGGTTCAGCATGTTGAAGAACACCTGGAACAGCGGCGTGCTGTCGGCGCTGCGCTGCGCACCGCAGGCATCCAGGATGCGCTCGAACGGCAGTTCCTGCTGCGCCAGCACGCGTTCGGAATTCGCCACTTCGGCGGCCAGGTGCTGCTCGAACGGCTGTTCCAGCGCAAGCCGGCTGCGCAGCGGCAGGTTGTTGAGGAACAGGCCTGGCATGCCGGCACTGCCGCCCAGCTGGCGGCCTGTCACCGGGATGCCGATGTTCAGGTCACGCTCGCCGCTGACGCGTCCCAGCAACAGCGCCAGTGCGGCATGCAACACGTTGAACAGCGCGCCGCGCTGGCGGCGTGCCAGTGCCTGCAAGGCATCGCGGGTGGCTGCCGGCACGCGTGCCCGCAGCACCTGCCCTGCCGCTCCCTTGCGCTGCGCTGCCGGCGCCTGGAACGGCAGCGCAAGCTGGCCCGCGCTGCCGGCCAGGTAATCGCGCCAGAACGCGGCCTGCTCCCCTGCCTGCGGCGAGGCAAGGAAACGCTGCTGCCACGCCACATAATCGCGGTATTGCAGCGGCGCCTCCTGCGCCGATGCCGGGCCTTCGTAGGCCGCCATCAGTTCGTCGAAGAACAGTACCAGCGACCAGCCGTCTGCAATGATGTGGTGGATATTCAGCTGCAGCACGCTTTCACCCGGCGCACTGTGTATCAGCAGCAGCGAGAATGGCGCCGGCTGCCCCAGGTCAAATCCTTGCGCGGCATGGGCGGCCAGCACTTCTCGCAATGCAGCGGCCCTGCCTGCCTGGGTGGCAGGCTGCAGGCGCGCCTGGCAAAGCTGCGGCGCCGCCTCGGCATGCACCCGCTGGCGCGGCGTGCCGCCGGCGTCGAGGTGGAAGCTGGTGCGCAGGATCTCGTGACGCCCACACAGCGCCTGGAGTGCGGACTGCATCCGTGCCGCATCGAGTTCGCGCGGCAGCGTGATGGCGCCGGTAATCAGGTTGCCGGCGTCCCCCATCTGTTCGCTGAACCAGATGCGCTGCTGCGCCAGCGACAGGCTGCCGTCGCTGGAGCTGCCGGCACGCAGTCCCTGCGGCGCTTCGGCCGGCGTGCGCTGCGCCAGCAGTTGCGCCAGCTGGGCCACCGTCGGCGCGGCAAACACGTCGCGCACCGACAGCGCCATGCCATGGCGCTGCGCCGCTTGGTGGATCATCTGCGTCAGCAGCAGTGAATGGCCGCCGATTTCAAAGAAGTTGGCGGCGGCGCTGACCGGGCCGCAACCAAGGAGTTCCTGCCACAGCGCCGCCAGGCGCTGTTCCGTCTCGCCCTGCGGCGCGACCCACGCCTGTCCTGCTGCCGCATCGGGCGCCGGCAGGGAACGCTTGTCGATCTTGCCGTTCGGCGACAGCGGCATCGCGTCCAGCAGCACGAAGGCCCCCGGCACCATGTATTCGGCCAGCACCGTGCGCAGCTGCGCACGCAGCGCTGCCGTCACGGCCGCGCCGTCGAAGCCTTCTTCCTGCGCGCCGTGCGCCACCACATAGGCCACCAGCGCCTGGGCGCCGGGCTCTCCGCGTGCCACCACCACCGCTTCCCGCACCTGCGGCTGGCGCGCCAGCTGCGCTTCAATTTCCCCCAGTTCGATGCGGAAGCCGCGGATCTTGACCTGGTCGTCCGAACGTCCCAGGAAGGCCAGCTTGCCGTCCGGCAGCCAGCGCACCATGTCGCCGGTGCGGTACATGCGCTGGCCAGGCTCGCCGCAGAACGGATCGTCCAGGAAGCGCTCGGCCGTCAGGGCCGGCCGCTCCAGGTAGCCGCGCGCAACGCCTGCGCCGCCGATGTACAGCTCGCCCACCGCGCCCACCGGCTGCAGCGCGCCGCCCGGCGACAGCACGTACAGGCGGGTGTTGGCCACGCCGCGCCCGATATCGGGCACGCCGTCCAGCGGCGTATCGAAGCGGCTCCAGGTCGAATAGGTCGTGTCTTCCGACGGGCCATACAGGTTGTACACGGGACGCTGCGGCGCCTGCGCCAGCAAGGCATTGACCAGCTTGCCCGCCAGCGGCTCGCCGGCCAGGTTGATGGCCTTGACCGATGCCGGGATCGCGTCGCCTTCCAGCAGCACCTTGATGGCCGACGGCACCGTGTTGACCAGGCTGACGTCAGGCTGCTGCTCCAGCAGCGCCAGCGCATCGCGCACCAGCACCACCGCATGGCCCCAGGCCAGCGGCACGAACAGCTCGAACACCGACAGGTCGAAGTTGAGCGAGGTGCTGGCCAGCACGCTGCGCAGCTCCTCGCCGCTGAAACTGTCGCGTGCCCACTGCAGCAGGGCCACCGTGTTGCGGTGCCGGATCGCCACGCCTTTCGGCACGCCGGTGGAACCGGAGGTGTAAATCAGGTAGGCCAGGTGCTCTGGCGTCACCGTTACGGATGCCAGGCGGCCGTCGCTGCAGCCGGCCAGCGTGGCCGGCTGGTCCAGGCACAGCGCCATGTCCGGCGGCACCGGCACGCTGTCGAGCAGCCAGCTCTGGGTCAGCACCGTGCGTGCGCCGCTGTCTTCCAGCATCGCTTGCAGCCGCGCTGCCGGGTAGGCCGGGTCGAGCGGCAGGTAGCAGCCGCCCGCCTTCAGGATGCCCAGCAGGCCGGCCACCATGTCCGGCGTGCGCTCCATGCACACCCCGACCGGCACGTCGGGACCGACGCCGGCCGCACGCAGGCGATGGGCGATGCGATTGGCGCGCCGTTCCAGTTCGCCGTAGCTGATGGTCTCGCCGTTGCAATGCAGGGCCGGCGCTTTCGGCGTGGCGGAAGCCTGGGTTTCGAAAAGCTGGTGAATACAGCGCTGCGGATAGGGCGCCGCCGTATTGTTCCACGACGCCAGCAGTACCGCATCGCGCTGCGCCAGCAGCGGCAGCGCGTCGAGGCGGGCCTGCGGTGCCGCCGCGACCGCAGTCAGCAGGACGGCAAAGCTGTCGGCCAGGCGCGCCACGGTGGCGGGCAGGAACAGGCTGTCGGCATAGGTCCATTCAAGCACCAGTCCATCTTCGCCTTCGGTGGCGGACAGTTCCAGGTCGAACTTGGCCAACACCTGCTCCGGCTCGTGGCGGCGCACCTGCAGCCCCGGCAAATCCAGCGCAGCCGGTACGGTGTTATGCAATGCGAACAGCACCTGGAACAGGGGCGCGTGCGCCAGGCTGCGCACCGGCTGCACGGCTTCCACCAGCTGCTCGAACGGAAGGTCCTGGTTGGCATAGGCATCGAGCAGCGTGCCGCGCGCCTGGCGCAGCAGCGCATGGAAGTCGCCTTGCAGCGCGACCTCGGTGCGCAGCACCAGGGTGTTGACGAACAGGCCCACCAGGCCTTCCAGCTGCTGCTGGCGGCGGCCGGCAACCGGGCTGCCGATCACGATGTCGTTCTGGCCGCTCCAGCGTGCCAGCAGCAGCGCAAAGGCGCTGTGCAGCACCATGAACAGCGTGGCTCCGTGCTCGTGCCCAAGCGCCTTCAGGCGCGCGAGCAGAGCCGGGCTCAATGCCTGGCGGTAGCGGCGTCCGCTGAACTGCTGCTGCGCGGGGCGGGCGAAATCGAGCGGCAGGCTGTGCACCTGTGGCATGCCCGTCAGTTGGCCGCGCCAGTATTCGAGTTGCGGCGCCAGCGCATCGGCATCCTGCTGCGCCAGCCAGCTGCCGTAATCGGCATACTGCAACGGCAAGGAGGCAAGGCAGGCCTCCCGCCTGCCGGCGCGCGCGGCATACAGCTCGCCGAATTCGCGCATGATGATTGCCAGAGACCAGCCGTCGGCTGCGATGTGGTGCAGCGTGACCAGCAGCATATGCCTCTGCGGCGCCAGCGCCACCAGCGTGGCACGCAGCATCAGGTCGCGCTCCAGGTCGAACGGCTGCTGCGCTTCCGCCGCCATCAGGCGTTCCAGCGCGGCATGCTGCTCGGCCCCGGCCAGCGCCTGCAAGTCATGCCAGCCCAGCTCCAGCGCCGCCGCCGGGGCAATGCGCTGGCGCGGGCCGGCGCCGTCGGTGAGGTAATTGGTGCGCAGCACTTCGTGGCGCTGCACCAGTTCGTCCAGGGCCCAGGCCAGCGCGCCGCGATCGAGCTCGCCGTCCAGCGCCAGCGCGGCCGGCATATTGTATTGCGCACTGCCCTGCTCCATCTGGTCGATGAACCACAGGCGCTGCTGCATCGGCGACAAGGGCAGTGCCTGGTCGCGCGGCACCGGCTGCAGCGGCAGGGCGCGGCGCGGCTGCAGGCGCTCGACCTGGCGTGCCAGGGCATCCAGGCGCGGCGCCTCGAAGACGGCACGCAGCGGCAGTTCGACCTGCCATTGCGCGGCCACCGCTGCGGCCAGGCGGGTTGCCAGCAGCGAATGGCCGCCGATCTCAAAGAAGTTGGCAGCAGCGCTGACCGGGCCGCAAGCCAGCAGTTCCTGCCACAGGGCCGCCAGGCGCTGTTCCGTCTCGCCCTGCGGCGCGACCCAGGCCTGTCCTGCTGCCGCATCGGGCGCCGGCAAGGCACGCTTGTCGATCTTGCCGTTCGGTGACAGCGGCATCGCGTCCAGCAGCACGAAGGCGCCCGGCACCATGTATTCGGCCAGCACCGTGCGCAGCTGCGCACGCAGCGCTGCCGTCACGGCCGCGCCGTCGAAGCCTTCTTGCTGCGCGCCGTGCGCCACCACATAGGCCACCAGCGCCTGGGCGCCGGGCTCGCCGCGTGCCACCACCACCGCTTCCCGCACCTGCGGCTGGCGCGCCAGCTGCGCTTCGATTTCCCCCAGTTCGATGCGGAAGCCGCGGATCTTGACTTGGTCGTCGGCACGACCCAGGAAGGCCAGCTTGCCGTCCGGCAGCCAGCGCACCATGTCGCCGGTGCGGTACATGTGCTGGCCAGGTTCGCCACAGAACGGATCGTCCAGGAAGCGCTCGGCCGTCAGGGCCGGCCGCTCCAGGTAGCCGCGCGCAACGCCGGCGCCGCCGATGTACAGCTCCCCCACGGCGCCCACAGGCTGCAGCGCGCCGCCCGGCGACAGCACGTACAGGCGGGTGTTGGCCACGCCGCGCCCGATGTCGGGCACGCCGTCCAGCGGCGTATCGAAGCGGCTCCAGGTCGAATAGGTCGTGTCTTCCGACGGGCCATACAGGTTGTACACGGGACGCTGCGGCGCCTGCGCCAGCAAGGCATTGACCAGCTTGCCCGCCAGCGGCTCGCCGGCCAGGTTGATGGCCTTGACCGATGCCGGGATCGCGTCGCCTTCCAGCAGCACCTTGATGGCCGACGGCACCGTGTTGACCAGGCTGACGTCAGGCTGCTGCTCCAGCAGCGCCAGCGCATCGCGCACCAGCACCACCGCATGGCCCCAGGCCAGCGGCACGAACAGCTCGAACACCGACAGGTCGAAGTTGAGCGAGGTGCTGGCCAGCACGCTGCGCAGCTCCTCGCCGCTGAAACTGTCGCGTGCCCACTGCAGCAGGGCCACCGTGTTGCGGTGCCGGATCGCCACGCCTTTCGGCACGCCGGTGGAACCGGAGGTGTAAATCAGGTAGGCCAGGTGCTCTGGCGTCACCGTTACGGATGCCAGGCGGCCGTCGCTGCAGCCGGCCAGCGTGGCCGGCTGGTCCAGGCACAGCGCCATGTCCGGCGGCACCGGCACGCTGTCGAGCAGCCAGCTCTGGGTCAGCACCGTGCGTGCGCCGCTGTCTTCCAGCATCGCTTGCAGCCGCGCTGCCGGGTAGGCCGGGTCGAGCGGCAGGTAGCAGCCGCCCGCCTTCAGGATGCCCAGCAGGCCGGCCACCATGTCCGGCGTGCGCTCCATGCATACCCCGACCGGCACGTCGGGGCCGACGCCGGCCGCACGCAGGCGATGGGCGATGCGGTTGGCGCGCCGTTCCAGTTCGCCGTAGCTGATGGTCTCGCCGTTGCAATGCAGGGCCGGCGCTTCCGGCGTGGCCGCTGCCTGGTCTTCAAACAGCGCGTGGATGCAGCAATCGGGATACGCGCTCGGCGCCGGGTTGAAGCTGCGCAGCAGCGCCAGTTCCGCCGGCGGCAGGATGTCCAGTGCAGCAAGCGGCGCGTCGGCCAGTTGCGCCAGGCCGGCCAGCAGGTGCTGCCAGCGCGCCAGCAGCAGGTCCATGTCGGCCGCAGCAAACCAGGCCAGGTTGTAATCGAACTGGAGCTCCACCGGCAAGCCGCTGCCGTATTCCCACACGGTCAGCATCAGCGGCGTCGCCTCATGGTGGTGGCTCAGGTAGACCAGGCTGGCCGGCTGGCCATCGAGCGCGAGCTTGCTATCCAGGCGCAGGTAGTTGAAACCGGCCTGGTACAGGCCGCGCGCACCATCGCGCAGGCCGAGGTCGCGCACCATCTGGCCCAGCGGATAGCGCTGGTGGCGCAAGTGGCGGCGCTGCTGCGCAGCCAGCTCCTGCACCAGGGTGCCGAAAGTCTGCCCGCCATCGGCGCGCACGCGCAATGGCGACACGCTGGTGAACACGCCCAGTGCCTGCTTTTGTGCGTGGGCACTGCGGTTGTGAACCGGCAGGCCCAGGATGAAATCGTCACGGCCGCAGGCGCGTTGCAGGTAGGCTGCCAGCAGCCCGAGGAATACTTGCGGCACACCGACGCCAAGCTGCTGCGCCAATGCGCCCACGGCAGCGAATTGTCCAGGCTCCAGCGCCAGCACGGCACGGCCGCTGCGCCCACCCTGCCCCATGCCGGCGGCCGGCGCCAGCAACGGCTCGGGCAAGCCGGCCAGCTCCTGCTGCCAGAAGCTGCGGTCGGCAGTACAGCGCGCGCCATCAAGGTAGGCGCGGTCGCCAGCGCTCACCTCATGCCACGACAGGGCCTGCGCCACCTCGGCGCCGGCGTAAGCCTGGCCCAGGCGCGCCGCCCAGTTGGCAAAGCCCCAGCCATCCATCGCCAGGTGGTGGGCGCAGCCCACGTACCAGAATTCGTCGTCGGACAGCTTGAGCAGCGCTGCGCGGAACAGCGCGGCGTTCTCGACCGGCATGGCACGCTCGAACAATTGCGACAGCCAGGCGCTGGCCGCCTGCTGCGGCGCTGCTTCCGCGCTGAAGTCATGCAGTGGCAGCGCCGTATCGCGCTCGGGGCTGATGTACTGCGCCGGCTGCCCATCCTGCTGCACCACGCGGATGCCGAAGGCGTCATGCGCCGCCACCAGCGCGGCATGGGCTTGCGCCAGGCGCACCGGGTCGAGGCGGCCAAAGCGGATGTAGCCGCCCACGTTGTACAGTGGGCTGTGCGGATGGTGCAACTGGTCGTAATAGATGTCGGCCTGGGTCAAGGTCAGGGCGAACGCGGCTTGCACGGTCATGTGTGTCATGGTCTGGGACTCGCAGGAAATGGGTCAGGCGGCGGCGGGCAATGCCATGGCCTGGCGCCGCTCTTCGGCGCTGACGGTGTGGGTGCGTGCAACGCGTCCTTCCTCCATCACGACGATCCGGTCGGCGACGTGGAAGTAGCGGTCGTCGTGGCTGATGACCACGATGGCCTTGTTGCGCGCCTTCAGTTCAGGCAGCAGGCGGTGATAGAACACCTGCTTGAAGACGGGGTCCTGGTCGGCCGCCCATTCATCGAACAGGTACAGCGCCTTGTCTTCCAGGAAGGCGACCAGCAGCGCCAGGCGCTTTTTCTGGCCGTCGGACAAGGCCAGCGTGGAGAAGCGCCCGTCCTTGACGCTGACCTTGTGCTGCAGCTGCAGCAGCGCCAGGTACTCGTCGATGCGCTCCTGCATGCCGATGCCGCCCACGCCCAGCAGGCGGTCGAACAGGTGGTAATCGGTATAGATGGCGCTGACCTGCTCGCGGCAGGCCAGCAGGCTGTCGCGGTCAAGCGGCGTGTCGCCGAAGCGGATGGCGCCCTGCTGCGGCAGGTAGTGCAGCGTAATCAGCTTGGACAGCGTGGACTTGCCGGAACCATTGCCGCCCACCACGAACACGATTTGCCCGCGCGGCAGCTCCAGGTCGACCGGGCCAAGGCGGAAACCTTCGCCGTCGCCGCGCGCTGCGTGCTGGTAGCACACCCCTTCGAAGCGCACGCTGTCCCAATGCAGGGCAGGACGCTCCGCCTCATTGGCATCCTCCTCCGGAAGTTCGGCCAGGATCTGGTTCACCTTGTTCAGCGATACGCGCGCCACCACGATTTGCGGGATGTAGTTCAGGATGCTGGTCACCGGGCCGGTCACATACAGCAAGGCCATGATCACGCCCAGCAGCTCGGTGTTGCTGACGGCGTGGTAGTTGATGAAGATGTAGGTGATGGCGCCGATCACGAAGAAGCTGATCAAGTCGCCGTAGTTCATGGCGGCGCGCACGATGGTGAAGCCGCGCTTGTCCAGCGCCAGGATCTGCTGTTCATTGGCCAGCAGCAGGTCGCGGAAGAAAGCATGGCGCTTGCGCGCATTGAGCTTGAGTTCCTTGGCGCCCTGGATCAGGCCGCGGATCGATTCCTGCAATTCGTCGGCCACGTGGCGCGACCGCGTGAAGTAGCGGTTGCCGAAGTACATCGGCACCTGGTAGCTCACCACGCCGAACACGATGGCGCCCATCACAAACCAGAACACGGCAGCATTCATGTACAGCAGGAAGCCCAGCATGCCGACCAGGGTTACCACGGCAATCAGCAGGTCGGGCAGCATGCGGGCGCCCATCACGATGCGGGCCACGTCGGTGGTCAGGGCCGCAATCAGCTTGGGCGCGCCCATGCGCTCCAGTTCCACCAGCGGTGCGCGCGAGACGCGGTGGTAGATGCGGATGCGCAGGTCGGTCGCCACGTCCATCGAAATGCGCAGCAGGCCAATCTGCGATATGGAGCGCGCCAGCAGGATAAAGACGCAAGTGGCGAGGAAAGCGCCGGCAAAGCGGTATTGCGCTACCTCGAAGCCGAGGAAGGTGTACAGCTCCGCGCCGGCGCTGGCGAAACGGTCGCCGTCCGGCGCCACGCTGTTCAGCACCAGGGGAATCAACAGCGCGTAGCAGATGCCGGCCAGCGCCCCCAGCACGATCGACAGGAACACCTGGTTGGGCGCCTTGCGGGTAAATGCATCAAACAGTGTCATTTCATTTTCCTTGCACGGGATTGGGGGTCAGGGCCAGCACGCTGCCCTTGGCGGCGCCGGCCTCGGCCAGGCTGCGGTACTGCGTGGCGCCGATCATGTCGTCGTAGTGCCTGCTCAGCGGATGGCCCGACTGGCCGGTGGAGTTGAGGTACAGGTGCGGGCCGGCGCCCGGCTCCATCACTTGCCGGAAGGCGGCGCCAAAGCCCTGCACATAGCCTTTGGATGCCTGGAAGCTGGCGTTGGCCACGCTGACGGTGGCCGGCGCGCCGCCGCTGGCCAGCTGGCGGCCGTACACCAGGTCCATCAGCTTGACGTCGCTGAACGGCATGTGGCGGAAGTGGATGGCATGCACGCTGCCCCAGCGCCAGTCATCCATGTCGCGGCCGGCCAGCTTCTGCAGTTCGTCCAGGGCGCTGTCGAGGGATTTGGAAAGTGCGGCATCGCAGTTGCCCGCCACCGGCTGGCGGCACCACAGCGCTTTCTGCGCGCCCAGCGCTTCGGCGACAGTGGCGGCGCCGGCGTTGGCGGCGGCCGCGCCGAGCAGTCCTTGCTGCACTTCGTGGTTCCAGAAGCCGCGCAGGCTGGGGCCAAACAGTTCGCTGCGCAAGTGGCTGGTCCAGGCCCAGTAGATGGCTGCAGCCTGGCTATCCTTGCCCATCACGCCATCCCAGCGCGCCAGCAAGGCCAGCGCGCGCTGCTGGCGTTCGTTGCGGCCCTGGTAGGCCGTCAGCAGCGGCAGCAGCTGGCGCGCCTCGAGGTTCAGCAGGTCGCCCTGCATGTGCTCCATGGTGGCCAGGGTCATCTTGCGCCCTGCCGCCACTTCGGCAGCCAGCATCTGCTCGATGCGCGCGGCACGCGCCGGCGGCGCCCAGTCTCCGGTGATGAAGTAAGGGTAGTCGTCGCCGGCCACCTTGTTGTTGGCCGAGACCAGGTAGCCGCGCTCCGGATTCAGCGCGTGCGGCATTGCTTCCGGCGGAATGTAGCCAGTCCAGCGGTAATCGCCCGACCAGCCCGGCGCCGGCAGCGCCCCCTGGCCGGCAGCACGCACCGGCACGCGGCCAGCGCCGGCATAGCCGATGTTCCCTGCCTGGTCGGCATAGACCAGGTTCAATGCGGGCGCCACATGGAAGCGCAGCGCGGCGCGGAAGCTGTTCCAGTCGCGTGCGCGGTTGATATTGAAGAATGACTCGTAGGTAGTATCGCCCTCTTCCAGCGCGGTCCAGCGCAGTGCCAGCGGCTGGTCGAAGCTGCCCACCACGTCGCCCACCAGCACGCCATGGACCGACTCGCGCACCTGGATGCGAAGCGGCGCCACCGGTTCGCGCAAGGCATGCGGGAACTCGGCGCGCACGCGCACGGTCTCGGTGCGGGTATCGAACCGGCGCCACTCCTTGCCGTCCTGGTAGCGCGCAGCGTCATGCGGATCGATGCGCTCGAAGTACAGGTCCTGCGCATCGGCCATCATATTGGTGCCGCCCCAGGCGATGTCGCGGTTCTTGCCGAACACCACCACCGGCATGCCGGGCAGGCTCATGCCGGCCACCTGCAGCCCGGGGCTGTGCTGGCTGACGGCGTACCACAGCGAGGGCAGCTGCAGGCCCATATGAGGGTCGTTGGCCAGCAGCGGCTTGCCGTCTGCCGTGAGGCGGCCCGCGACCACCCAGGCATTGCTGCCCACTGCACGCCCGCCGATCTGCAGCTGCTCCTGCAAGGACTGCTGTAGCTGCGACAGCCCTGCCAGCTGGCGCCCGGCCTGTTCGCCGGCGCGCACCGTGACCGGCGCCTGCGCCGGATAGCCGGCGTACAGGGATTTCATCTGTGCCGCATCAAGCACCTGGGCCGCGGCGTAGCGCTCCAGCTCCTGGTCCAGGTTGCCAGCCAGCTGCAGCGCGAACAGCTTGACCAGGGCCAGCGAATCGGTCGGCTCCCAGCGCGCGGGCTGCACGTCCAGCGCCAGGAATTCCGGCGGCAGTGCCTGCCCCTGCGCCAGCCAGGCGTTGACGCCGGCAGCATAGGCTTCGAGCGAAGCGCGCGCTTCGCTGCCCAGCGCCGGCAAGGATTTCTCCGCCGCGCGGTACAGGCCCAGGGTACGCAGCCAGACGTCCTGCTTGACCGTCTTGCGGCCGAAGACTTCAGACAGCCGCCCTTGCGCCGTGCGGCGCTGGACTTCCATCTGCCACAGGCGGTCCTGCGCATGCGCATAGCCCATGGCGAAGTAGACGTCGTGCGCACTGCCGGCGCGGATGGCGACCGCGCCGTCGCGGTCACGGGTGAGCGTGGTTTCGCCGTCCAGGCCACGCACCTGCAGGCGGCCTTCGTCCTGCGCGCGGCTTGACTGCAGGTGCAGCAGCAGCGCCGTGGCGCCGGCAACGAGCGGCAGCAGGACAAGAAGGGTGAAACGGCTTAACAGGGGATAGTTTCGGAACACAATGTGCCTTCACAGTACTTGGTCATGCCAAGCACTGTAAGGACTTGCCGTCTGCCGCAACACTGTCAACATTTACAGCCCGCAGCGCCACGCCGGTGCACAGCGTGTGCGGGTCGAGCCAGAAGAAGCGCACCGGCACCAGCTGGCCGCGCTCCAGGCCTGGCGCCAGGTCGGCGACACAGCGCAGCAGCAGCACACCGGCAGCCGGCGCAATCGCGCAAGCATGCGCATCCTCGAAACCGATATAACGCCCGAGGCGATGGAAGGCCGCCTTGAAAAAACTTTCCTTGGCCGAGAACGCCAGTGTCAGCAAGGCTTCCTGCGGCAGCCGCGGTGCGCCCTGCATCAGCCAGGCCAGCTCCTGCTGCGTGACCGCGCTGCCCAGCAGCCATTCACGCGCATCGGCCGCCACCAGCGATTCGATGTCGATGCCGACCCCGCCCCAGTCCGTGCGCGGCGCCACCAGGGCTGCCGCATGGCTGGCCGTGTGGCTGATGCTGCCTTGCAGCCCGGGTGGCCAAAGCGGCTCGCGCCACGCCCCGCTGTCCACGCGATAGTTGCGCCAGCCGAAGGGCGTCAGCGCAGCCGCTGCGCACAGGCGCCCCGCCAGGTACTCGGCCTGGCGCGCACGCACGCTGCGCTGCAGCTCGGGCGGGAAAGCGATGGCATGGTGTTCAAAAAGGGACGGCAGGTAGACCGCACCGTCATAGCGCCCGAGCACGAATGGGAGCGCTTGCCCGCTGGTGGGCATGCTGTGGGCCGACAGCTCGATGAAGGCGCGGCCCGCGCCTGTCAGGGATGGTGGGAACATGCTCAGCATTACACCGCAAACGCGGCGCGGCCGGCACTGTCAGTGTTGACAGCGCCCTAGAGCAGCCGCAGCATGGCGGCCTTGATCACGCCGGCGGTCTTGTTGGCAGCGCCCAGTTTCTCGAGGGCATTATTGACGTGGAAATTGACGGTGCGTTCCGAGATGTTCATGATCTCGCCCACCTCTCCCGAGGTCTTGCCGTCGGCAGTCCAGCGCAGCACTTCGATCTCGCGCTGGGTCAGCACCGGCGCCTCGACCGCCGCCCTGGCAGACACCAGGCGCGCCATCCCTTCATGGGCCACCTGCACCAGCCAGGTCATTTTCAGCGACTGCGCGCGCAGTTCGGACTGGCTGAGCGGATCATGCGAACGGGCCAGGGTCAGCAGCCCGCCCACGCCCTTGGCGTCATAGGATGACTGGGCCCAGCCCACCCGCAAACCGTGGGCGTGCGCGTCGTCCCAGAATGTGGGATTGGCCTTGAACAGGTCCTCGGTCCAGACCAGTGGCAGCACCGATTGCATACCGTGCGCCACTGTCGGGTCAGATGCCAGATAATTCTGTTCAGCATAGCGCTGCTGCCAGGCGCTCGAATAATTATTGCGCAGGTAGGTCTTGGGATTGGTCAGCGGCAAAGGCATGCGCAGACCATAGGCACAATAATCAAAGCCAAGGCTGCGGGCGGCTGCCTCCAGCACGGCAAAAAGCTGTTCTTCTGTCTGGGCAGTTAACAACGCCTGTAGCTGGCCTTCCTGCCAGTCGGAAAAATCCACCTCGCCCTCCTTCCAAAACTGACGTTACGTCAGTGAATCACTTATCGATCATAACGAGAAAATGACGCCTGTCCGCAGTTTTTCGCAACATTTTCAGCCTGACAACAGAAATACAACGAACGTAACTGTCAAAGTTGACAGTTGCTTTTCTGCGCTACCCGGCTTCAAATATCGAAACAAGACCCCGACGACGGGCAAATTTCTTTCTAGAAAGCCTAGACAACATGTTTGACACGGCTGATCTCCGCATGCCCTTCCAGGCGCTGCAACAGCGCTGCCTGGAGCATTTGATTTCTGGTCTCGACGAAAACGACATGCCACCGCCGAGCGGCGAGGCGGCCATTCCCTGCCAACTGAGCGGCTATACGGAATGGGTCAGCCAAGAGCAGCCCACGCTGACTATCGGCTGGGACTGGGAGCTGCTCGCCGGCCTGGACAAGGTTGCACTGCGCCGCGTGGGCCAACCACGCAGCAATATCTGCCTGAGTGTCCAGCCCGGCGGAGGCTGCGACTGGCCGCAGAGCGACGCCTTGCTCAGTCGCTTCGTCGATGGTTACAATTGGCAAGATGAAACACTGCTGAATATTCAATCACGCTACCAAGCGTGATCCCGCCGCCCCCGCACCGCACCGGCTGTGCGGTATCAAGCTTTTCCTTGGCAACAACATGCTAGCTTTATCACACGACGGTTACATCCGCATGACCCTGCTCCAGCTGCAGGGCATTCCCTTGCGACATCTCTTATCGGGCCTGGATGAGGATTGTTCAGCCACCATCGCCGGCTATACAGAATGGCTGAGTGACGGGCAGCCCGCCATCACGCTGGGCTGGGATTGGTGCATGGTCGGCCATGCCAAGCTGCAGCGGGTCGACGAGCCGCGCAGCAACCTGATGCTGGTGGACGAGGCCGGACGCGACCTCGGTTTCGACGCGACGCTGGCAGCGCTGGCGGGCTTTGTTGACCAGATGGATTGGCAAAAAACCACACTTTCAGCTTTGGAGGAGCGATATTCGGGCTAAGCCCCTGTGCACGATTGCCCACCGGACTGTCAGAATTTACAGTTCCAGCGCAGCGTTAAAAATAGTTCAATGACAGCTCACATCAACAGTACTCTTCTTTCCGGAGCAGGGCATGAATCGAATCGCGGGCAGCAGCAACACCATTGGCAAGCAACTGTATACGCAAGTCGCACATTACCGCCACAAGGTCTTTATCGAGATGCTGGGCTGGGAGCTGGAAACGCGCAACGGCGAAGAACTTGACCAGTTCGACCGTCCCGACACGCTGTACGTGGTATCGCAGGACGACGATGGCAACGTCAACGGCTGCGCCCGCTTGCTGCCGACCAGCCAGCCTTACCTGCTGGGAGAAATCTTCCCGCAACTGATGAATGGCGCAGAAGTGCCGCGCAGCGACGAAATCTGGGAACTGTCGCGCTTTGCCGCAGTGGATTTCAACAGCCGCACCATGTCCGCGCTGTCGCAGTTCTCTTCAGAAGTAGCTGTTGAACTGCTGAAAGAATCGATTGCTTTCGCTGCAGCCAACGGCGCCAAGCGCCTGATTACGGTATCGCCGATTGGCATCGAACGCCTGCTGCGCCGTGCCGGCTTCCGCGCCCACCGCGCAGGACCACCGATGATCATCGACGGCCACCCTATCTTTGCCTGCTGGATCGAAGTCGCCTGAACACGGTTTCAATAAACCCCTGCAACGACTACCGGAACGGCCCGCGGCAACGCAAATTGCCGCGGGTCCCGGCACTCCGCCTGGCCCCAGGAAAAACGCCTGCGATGGCCCTGTTCGGGCAGCTGCGCCGAGACTATGATCGTGCAACACCCTTCGACGCCGGCATATCCCCATGAAAACTGCATGCATTGCGCTTCTGGTCTCCTTCGCCTGCATCGGCGCCCCCGCAGCGGCTGCACCAGTCAGCGACGGCCAGCAGGACTTCAATTGGGAACTGGGGAAATGGGAAACAAAGCTGCGGCGGCTCAAACAGCCGCTTAGCGGCAGCCACGAATGGCTCGAATATGCAGGCACCACGACCGTCACGCCCCTGATGGGCAAACGGGCAAATATCGTCGAATTTGACGTGCAAGGTGCTGCCGGGAGGATCGCCGGCGTTTCCCTTCGCCTGTACCAGCCGGCTACCGGGCAATGGAGCCTTCACTTCGCGAACCTCGCCAACGGCGCAATGACCGAGCCAATGCAAGGCAGCTTCCAACAGGGGCATGGGACGTTCTTCGGCCAGGATACGCTGAATGGCCGCAAGGTCATGGTCCGTTTCCTGATCATTCCAGTCAGCGCGGACCAATGGCGCTTCGAGCAGGCCTATTCCGCCGATGAGGGAAAAACCTGGGAGGACAACTGGATCGCAATAGACACGCGCCAGCCGCCCTCCCCTTCGACCCGGCCTTAGCGCTTGCGAGGCGGCGGCAAGTCGGTGCAGACGCCTTCGTAGGCTTCTGCGGCCATGCCGATCGATTCACCCAGGGTTGGGTGCGGGTGGATCGTCTTGCCGATGTCGATGCCGTCGGCGCCCATCTCGATTGCCAGGGCAATTTCACCGATCATGTCGCCGGCGTGGGTGCCGACAATGGTGCCGCCGATGATGCGGTGGGTTTCCGCGTCGAACAGCAGCTTGGTGAAGCCTTCGTCACGGCCATTCGCAACAGCGCGGCCGCTGGCTGCCCATGGGAAGTGGCCCTTCTCGACCTTGATGCCCTTGGCTTTCGCTTCGTCTTCGGTGATGCCGGCCCATGCAACTTCCGGATCGGTGTAGGCCACCGATGGGATGATCTTGGCGTCGAAATGGGCTTTCTCGCCGTGGGCTGCTTCTGCTGCGACGTGCGCTTCGTGCACGGCTTTGTGAGCGAGCATTGGCTGGCCGACGATGTCACCAATCGCGAAGATGTGCGGCACGTTGGTGCGCATCTGGCTGTCGACGTTGATGAAACCGCGGTCGGTGACGATCACGCCGGCCTTGTCGGCAGCGAGCTTCTTGCCGTTCGGGCTGCGGCCGACTGCTACCAGGACCATGTCGTAGACCTGCGGTTCCGGTGCGGTGGCGCCGGCTTCGGCGGCTTCGAAGGTAACCTTGATACCCTCTGGCAGCGCTTCCACGCCGACAGTCTTGGTCTTGGTCATGATGCGGTCGAACCGCTTCTCGTTGTACTTCTGCCAGACTTTCACGGCTTCGCGGTCGGCGCCCTGCATCAGGCCGTCCATCATTTCGACCACGTCGATGCGCGCGCCGAAGGTGCTGTACACGGTGGCCATTTCCAGGCCGATGATGCCGCCGCCGATGACCAGCATCTTCTTCGGCATGAAACGCAGTTCGAGTGCGCCGGTGCTGTCGACGATACGGTTGTCTTCAGGGACGAATGGCAGCTTCACCACGCTGGAACCGGCGGCGATGATGGCTTGCTTGAACTGCACAACCTTCTTGCTGCCGTCGGCTGCGGTGACTTCGATGTGGTTCGGGCTCAGGAACTGGCCAACGCCCTGCACCACGTTCACCTTGCGCATCTTGGCCATGCCGGCCAGGCCGGTAGTCATCTTCTTGATGACACCTTCCTTGTAGCTGCGCACCTGGTCGATGTCGACCGTTGGCTTGGCGAAGGTCACGCCGTTCTTGGCCATGTGGCTGGTTTCATCGATCACGGCTGCCAGGTGCAGCAGGGCTTTCGATGGGATGCAGCCAACGTTCAGGCAGACGCCGCCCAGGGTCGCGTATTTCTCGACCAGCACGGTGTTCATGCCCAGGTCCGCGGAACGGAAGGCGGCGGAGTAGCCGCCTGGGCCGCCGCCCAGGACCATCATGTCGCAGGTGATGTCGACCTGGCCGGCGTAGCCGCCGGCTTGCGGTGCGGCCGCCGGGGCGGCCGGTGCTGCAGCAGGCGCCGCTGCGGGGGCCGGAGCCGCGGCCGCACGGGCTGGCGCGGCAGCGGCGGGAGCAGCTGCAGCGCCCGCAGCTTCTTCCAGCACCATCAGCGCGGAACCTTCGCTCACCTTGTCGCCAACCTTGATCTTGAGTTCCTTGATCACGCCAGCGTGGGTCGATGGAATCTCCATTGATGCCTTGTCGGATTCGACGGTGGCCAGAGACTGGTCGACCTTGACGGTATCGCCAACCTTGACCAGCAGTTCGATCACTTCGACGTCCTTGAAATCGCCGATGTTCGGTACTTTAACTTCGATCATCGCGGCCTCCTTACAGCAGGATCTTGCGCATATCGGCCAGCACTTCGGCCAGGTATGCGGCGAAGCGTGCACCGGACGCGCCGTCGACCACGCGGTGGTCGTAGGACAGCGACAGCGGCAGCATCAGGCGCGGCACGAACTGCTTGCCGTCCCATACTGGCTTCATGGAGGACTTGGACAGGCCGAGGATCGCCACTTCGGGTGCATTCACGATCGGGGTGAAGGCGGTACCGCCGATACCGCCCAGCGACGAAATGGTGAAGCAGGCGCCCTGCATGTCGGTCGGCTTCAGCTTGCCTTCGCGTGCGGCCAGCGACAGTTCGCCCATTTCCTTGGCGATCTGGGTCACGGATTTCTGGTCGGCGTTCTTCACGACCGGTACCACCAGGCCTTGCGGCGTGTCGGCAGCGAAGCCGATGTTGTAGTACTTCTTCAGGATCAGGTTCTCGCCCTTCTCGTCCAGGGACGAATTGAAGGTCGGGAATTTCTTCAGCGCGGTGACGGAAGCCTTGATCACGAACGCCAGCATGGTGAGCTTGACAGCATCCTTGTTCTTGGCGTTCGCGTTGTTGCTGTCGACGCGGAACTGTTCCAGGTCGGTGATGTCGGCGTCTTCGAACTGCGTCACATGCGGGATCATCACCCAGTTGCGGTGCAGGTTCGGGCCGGAGATCTTCTTGATGCGCGGCAGCGGCGACAGTTCGGTTTCGCCGAACTTGCTGAAGTCCAGCGATGGCCATGGCAGCAGGTTCAGGCCTGCACCGCCACCGGCTGCCGGTGCGGCTGCGGCGCCCGGCGCTGCTACTGCACCGGAAACGATGCCTTTGACGTAATTCTGCACGTCCTGCTGGGTCACGCGGCCTTTCGGGCCGGTGCCGCCAACACGCGTCACATCCACGCCCAGTTCGCGCGCGAACTTGCGGACGGATGGGGAGGCGTGGGCCATCTTGCCGGTTGCGCCGGCGACGGCCGGTGCAGCGGCCGGGGCTGCAGCTGGCGCAGGGGCTGGTGCAGCTGCGGCGGCCGGAGCCGGCGCTGCGGCCGCCGCTGGAGCCGGGGCCGCAGCAGGAGCTGCCGCGGGGGCGGCTGCGCCACCAACGGCGTCGACGATCAGCACCAGGGAGCCTTCAGCAACCTTGTCGCCAACCTTGACCTTCACTTCCTTCACCACGCCGGCGTGCGACGATGGGATTTCCATGGAGGCTTTGTCGGATTCGACGGTCACCAGGGACTGGTCCTTGGCGATGGTGTCGCCAACCTTGACCAGCACTTCGATCACTTCCACTTCCTTGAAGTCGCCGATGTCCGGCACCTTCACTTCGACCGGGCCGGCGGAGGCTGCGGCTGGCGCAGCGGCGGCAGGCGCCGGTGCGGCTGCGGGCGCTGGGGCCGCGGCCGCAGGGGCGGCGGCGGCAGCTGGGGCGGCTGCCGGAGCTGCAGCGGCGCCGGAGGCCTCCACGATCAGCAGCAGCGAACCTTCAGCGACTTTGTCGCCGACCTTCACCTTGATTTCCTTGACGACACCAGCTTGCGACGAAGGAATCTCCATCGATGCCTTGTCCGATTCAACGGTCACCAGCGACTGGTCAACCTTGATCGTATCGCCCACCTTGACCATCAGTTCGATGACTTCAACTTCCTTGAAGTCGCCGATATCCGGGACTTTCACTTCAACCATGCTCATAGTGTTTGCTCCGTCTTCTTATTTATTGGGTCACCGGATTTGGCTTGTTCGGGTTGATGCCGTACTTCTTGATGGCGTCTTCCACAACCGACATCGCGATCTTGCCTTCGTCCGCCAGGGCGCGCAGGGATGCGACGGTGATGTAGTAACGGTTCACCTCGAAGAACTCGCGCAGCTTGGCGCGGCTGTCCGAACGGCCAAAGCCATCGGTGCCCAGCACTTTGTAGGTGCGGCCTTCCGGCATGTAAGGACGGATCTGTTCAGCGAATGCACGCATGTAGTCGGTGGTTGCAACGATCGGGCCGGTGCTGTCTTTCAGCAGGCCGGTCACGTAAGGCACGCGCTGTTCCTTGGTCGGGTTGACCATGTTCCAGCGTTCGCAGTCCTGGCCATCGCGGGCGACCAGGGTCAGCGAAGGAGCGGACCAAACGTCGGCGGCGATGTTCCAGTCGTTCTTCAGCAGTTCAGCAGCGAAGATGGATTCGCGCAGGATGGTGCCCGAGCCGACCAGCTGCACGCGCTGCTTGGCGGACTTGTCGCCCTCTTGCAGCAGGTACATGCCCTTCAGGATGCCCTCTTCCTGGCCTGGTTTCAGGCCTGGGTGGGCATAGTTCTCGTTCATGATGGTGATGTAGTAGAACACGTCTTCCTGCTCGCCCACCATGCGGCGCAGGCCGTCCTGGATGATGACTGCCAGTTCATGGCCGAAGGTCGGGTCGTACGGTACGCAGTTCGGGATGGTCGCCGCAACGATGTGGCTGTGGCCATCTTCGTGCTGCAGGCCTTCGCCGTTCAGCGTGGTACGGCCGGCGGTACCCGCCATCAGGAAGCCGCGTGCGCGCATATCGCCCGCCGCCCAAGCCAGGTCGCCAACGCGCTGCAGGCCGAACATCGAGTAGTAGGTGAAGAACGGGATCATCACGCGGTTGTTGCTCGAGTACGAGGTCGCCGCAGCGATCCACGAGCTCATGCCGCCCGCTTCGTTGATACCCTCTTGCAGGATCTGGCCGGCCTTGTCTTCGCGGTAGTACATCACCTGGTCCTTGTCGACCGGCTCGTACAACTGGCCTTGCTGGTTGAAGATGCCGATCTGGCGGAACAGGCCTTCCATACCGAAGGTACGGGACTCGTCAACCAGGATTGGCACCACGCGCTGGCCCAGCGACTGGTCGCGCAGCAGGGCGGTGATGATACGCACGTAAGCCTGGGTGGTGGAGATCTCGCGGCCTTCCGGAGTCGGGTCGGTCACGGCCTTGAAGGCGTCCAGGCCCGGCACCACCAGCTTCTCGTCGGCCTTGGTACGGCGCGATGGCAGGTAGCCGCCCAGTGCCTTGCGGCGCTCGTGCAGGTACTTCATTTCAGGCGCGTCGTCGGACGGCTTGAAGAACGGGATGTCTTTCAGTTGATCGTCAGGGATCGGGATGTTGAAGCGGTCGCGCATTTCGCGGATTGCCTCGTCGTCCAGCTTCTTGGTCTGGTGCGCGGTGTTGCGCGCTTCGCCGGATTTGCCCATGCCGAAGCCCTTGACGGTCTTCACCAGCAGCACGGTTGGCTTGCCGACAGACTCGTTGGCCATCTTGAATGCAGCGTAGATCTTGTGCGGGTCATGGCCGCCGCGGGTCAGGCGCCAGATGTCGTCGTCCGACATGTTGGCAACCATTTCCAGCAGCTTCGGATGCTTGCCGAAGAAGTGCTTGCGCACGTATGCGCCGTCCTTGGCCTTGTAGTTCTGGTATTCGCCGTCGACGGTTTCCATCATCACTTTTTGCAGGATGCCGTCCTTGTCCTGCGCCAGCAGGTTGTCCCAGCCCGGGCCCCAGATGACCTTGATAACGTTCCAGCCGGCGCCGCGGAAGTCCGCTTCCAGCTCCTGGATGATCTTGCCGTTGCCGCGCACCGGACCGTCCAGGCGCTGCAGGTTACAGTTGACCACGATGTTCAGGTTGTCCAGCTGTTCGCGGGCAGCCATGCCGATCGCGCCCATCGATTCCGGTTCGTCCATCTCGCCGTCGCCGCAGAAGGCCCAGACCTTGCGGCCTTCGGTGTTGGCGATGCCGCGCGCGTGCAGGTACTTCAGGAAGCGCGCCTGGTAAATCGCCATCAGCGGGCCCAAGCCCATCGACACGGTCGGGAATTGCCAGAATTCCGGCATCAGTTTCGGGTGCGGGTAGGAGGACAGGCCTTTGCCGTCCACTTCCTTGCGGAAGTTCAGCAGTTGTTCTTCGCTCAGGCGGCCTTCCAGGAAGGCGCGCGCATAGACGCCAGGGGACGAGTGGCCCTGGATGTACAGCAGGTCGCCGCCGTGCTCGGCGCTCTCGGCTTTCCAGAAGTGGTTGAAGCCGATGCCCAGCATGTTCGCCAGCGAGGCGAACGAGGACAGGTGGCCGCCCAGGTCGCCGTCGGCGCGGTTGGCCTTGACGACCATCGCCATCGCGTTCCAGCGCATCCACGAGCGCAGGCGCTCTTCGTATTCCAGGTTGCCTGGGCAGTGGGCTTCTTTATGGGCGGGGATGGTGTTGACGTAGGCGGTATTGGCGGAGAACGGAATATCGGCGCCGCGGCGGCGGGCCAGGTCGACCAGTCGCTCCATCAGGTAGTGGGCACGCTCAGGGCCTTCGTTTTCCAGGACGGCTTCCAACGCCTCCAGCCATTCTTTGGTTTCCTGTGCATCAGGATCGTTGGCCGTTTGTGCCGTGACCTGGTCAAGTTGAGCTGACATGTAACTAGTCTCCTATCGATTGAAGGCGCCCCACCCTGTGTGCTCCGGACGGTGCTGGTGATTATTTACTAAGACTTTGGCTAAGTGTGAAGGATTCTATCAGCGAATCCCTTGTTTTTCAAATTGCGGAAATTGATTTTATATTGTGAAATGCGTTGCGGATCTACAAATGGTTTCAATGGTTAATTGTCGGTAGGAAAGCTCCTACGTATACTCAGAATCATGGAGACTACGCCCGACCTCGTTTCGGCCCGAACCCTGCAGCGCGAACGCACTGCGCGCAAGGAGGCGGAGTCTTTGCTCGAGCAAAAAAGCCGTGAGCTCTACGAAAAAAACCAGTTCCTGCAGGAGAGCGAACTACGCTATCGCAACCTGGTGGAACTGGCGCCTGACGCAATCTGGATCCATTGCGACGGCCGCATCACTTTCCTGAACCAGGCCGCCTTGCGCCTGTTCGGGGCGGCCTCTCCCGAGCAATTGCTTGGCACCCTGGCCATGGACCGGGTGCCGGAACAGTTCCACGCGGCCGTCGAAGCCTGGACCCCGATGGAGCTCGACAAGGTGCACCAGCGCCCGCGCAGCGAACTGCGCCTGCTGCGGCTGGACGGCAAACCGGTTGACGTGGAATTCTTTGGCTGCTCGATGCGCTTCAATAATCGCGATTCGGTGATGCACGCGGCGCACGATGTCACCGAGCGCCTGCAGCAAGTCGCGATCCGCCACCGCGCCACGCACGACGAGCTGACCGGCCTGGCCAACCGCGCCTGTTTCCTCGAACGGCTGGGCGAGGAGATCGAGAAAGCGCGCCTCGCCGGCACCTCGCTCGCGGTCGCCTTCGTCGACCTGGACAAGTTCAAGCAGATCAATGACACGCGCGGCCACGCAGTCGGCGACGAGTTGCTTCGCATTGTCGCCTCGCTGCTGCGCTCCTGCGTGCGCGACAGCGATACCGTGGCTCGCCTCGGTGGCGACGAGTTCGTGCTATTGCTGGACAGCTCGCCGGGCCACCTGACGCCAGCCATGCTGGCGCAGCGCATCAGCGAACGGCTGGCGGAACCGGTCATGCTGTCCGGCCAGCAGCACATCATCAGCGGCAGCATCGGCCTGAGCATCTACCCTGATGATGGCCGGGATGCGGAAGAATTGCTGCGCCATGCGGATATCGCCATGTACCACTGCAAAGGCCAGCGCTGCAGCAACGTGCAGTTCTTCACGCCCGATATGCAGCGCCGTCTCGATGCGCGGCTGACGCTGGAGCAAGGCTTGCGGCGCGCCTTGCAGCGTGAGGAGTTCGTGCTGCACTTCCAGCCGCAAGTGGACCTGCGCAGCGGCAGCATCATTGGCCTGGAAGCCCTGCTGCGCTGGCAGTCGCCTGAACTGGGCCTGGTACCGCCAATGGAATTCATCCCGGTGGCGGAGGAAAGCAACCTGATTGTCGATATCGGCAAGTGGGTGCTGGAGAAGACTTGCGCCAGCTTGCGCGAATGGCAGGATGCGGGCGTGCCCGTGGTGCCGGTGGCAATCAATATCGCCGCCTCGCAATTTGCGCGGCAGGATTTCGACACGACGGTGAAGGATGCATTGGCACGCTTCAGCGTTGCCCCGGGCCTGCTGGAGCTGGAACTGACCGAAAGCCTGTCGATGGGCGACCCCATGGGTTCCATCGCGCTGATGCAGCGCCTGCGCGCCATCGGCATCAACCTCGCGATCGACGATTTCGGTACCGGCTACTCGAATCTCAGCTACCTGAAGCGCTTCCCCGTGGACCGGCTGAAGATAGACAAGAGCTTTACGTCCGGCCTGGCCAGCAATGCCGAAGACCACGCCATCGTCACTGCCGTCATCAGCCTGGCGCACAGCCTGGGCCTGAAGGCCATCGCTGAGGGTGTGGAGACCGAGGACCAGGTGCGGCTGCTGGTTGCCGAGGGCTGCGACGAAATCCAGGGCTATTACTTCAGCCGCCCTTTGCCGGAAGCTGCCGCACGCGAGATGCTGCTGCGGCGCCCCGCCCTGCCCTTCACTTCGGACAAAATCCGTGACGCAGGTTGAAGGGCTCCTCCAGCAAGGCGGCAGGTCAATCGCCTATGATAGCGCGATATGACCAATAATTACGTTCACCCAACCCCCGGCGTCACAGGCCGCCTGTTCGCCCGCCTGGCAAATTCCCGCCGCATCGCTGCCGCCCGCCGCGCCGTGTTTTCGCGGCTGCCGTTCCTGATGCTCGAAAGCGATGTGCGCAATGTCGTCTACCTGACCTGGATGATGGATGCGGCGAACGCGCAGGCTATGGTGCCCGCTGGCGTGCGCTTATGGCAACGCAATGGCCTCACACCATTCAGCATCCTCACTTACCGCCATGGCCACTTTGGTCCGGCGCTGGCGGGGCCGGCGCGCCGGCTGCTGCCGTCGCCTTTGCAAAGCAACTGGCGCTTCTATCTTGAAGAGCCGGGCAAGGTGTACTTCGTTCGGAATGTCATGGATAGCACGCTGCACGCGCTCGGGACCCGCATTTTCAGCGACATCCTACCGACGCATTTGCCGGCGCGCTTCGTACATGCCCGCGATGGCGAGGAATACACAACAGTCATCGATCCGGGCGCCGGCAGTGCGCCGCTGCTGGAAGCGCGTGCCCGCGTGTCGGGGCTGCGCCGCCTTCCTGCCGGCCTGGCTGGCGCCTTCGCAAGCTGGCAAGAGGCGGTCAGCTTCCTCGCCTGCCAGCACACGGCCATGATCGAGGTCCCGGGCCTGGGCCGCACGGCGGAATCGGAAATCAGCCTGCCCATTCCGCTCGATGAGGTGCTGCCGCTGGAGGCCCAGTCTGTGACTTGCCCGATGGCGGGCGCCGACGCGGGCACGCCGTTCTGCTTCGCGGTGCCGCGGGTGCAGTTCAGGGTCCTTTCGGAGTCGCTAGCAGCTTCTTGAGCGCCCCGCGCGGGTTGGCCATGAAGTCGTGCATGACTTCATAGTGCTCCGTGTCTTCGTAAGCGCGCTGGCGGATGCCTTCCGGCGTGCAGACGAATATGCTGGCTTCCGGATAGGCCATCAAAATCGGCGAATGGGTCGCAATCACGAACTGCGAGCCTTCCTGCACCAACTCGTGGATGCGCTTCAGGGCACGCAACTGCCGTTGCGGCGACAGCGCAGCTTCCGGCTCGTCGAGGATGTACAGGCCTTTGCCGCCGAAGCGCTTTTCCAACAATGTGAGGAAGGATTCGCCGTGCGATTGCTCGTGCAGCGAACGGCCGCCGTAGGAGTCAATGATGGGAGGCGCTGGAGCCGGGATCCGGTCCAGATTCTCGATCTCGGAGGCAACGTTGAAAAAGCTCTCCGCGCGCAGGAAATAGCCATCGCGCGGCCTGCGCACGCCGCGCGCAAGGCGCAGATATTCGTGCAGGCAGGAGTGCGAATCGCGGGTGCCGAAATTGAAGTTCTTGCTGCCGCCTTCTGCATTGAAGCCCAGCGCAACTGCCAGCCCCTCCAGCAAGGTCGACTTGCCCGAGCCGTTTTCGCCGACGATGAAGGTCACCGCCGGGTCGAATTCGAGCCGGCCAAGGTGGCGCACGGCGGGCAGGCAGAAGGGGTAAGCCGAGAAATCAGGCGTCTTGTCGGGACGTAGTTGGGCGTCAATCAGGAACTGATAAGAGATCATTTGTTAGCAAGCTTACAATCATGTGCAATGCAGCACAAGGCCGCCACCATTTATAATGGCGACTTTCCATTCCACCAATCCAAGCAATCATGTCTGCACAACTGATCGACGGAGTAGCGCTCTCCCAAAAACTGCGCGCCGAAATCGCTTCCCGCGCCGCCGCACTGACCGCCAAGGGCAAGCAGCCCGGCCTGGCCGTGATCCTGGTCGGCGACGACCCGGCCAGCCATGTCTACGTGCGCAACAAGGTCAAGGCTTGCGAAGACGCCGGCATCCGCTCGGTGAAAGAGCAATACGCGGCAGACATGAGCGAGCAAGCCCTGCTCGACCGCATCGCTACCCTGAATGCCGATCCAAGCATCCACGGCATCCTGGTGCAGATGCCGCTGCCAAAGCACATCGATCCGCACAAGGTGATCGAAGCCATCGCCACCACCAAGGACGTGGACGGTTACTCGGTACTGAGCGCCGGTGAACTGATGACCGGCCTTGAAGGCTTCCTGCCATGCACTCCCTACGGCTGCATGAAGCTGATCGAATCGACGGGCGTCAGCCTGAAGGGCAAGCACGCTGTCGTGATCGGCCGCTCCAACACCGTTGGCAAGCCAATGGGCCTGCTGCTCTTGCAAGCCAATGCAACCGTCACCATCTGCCACAGTGGGACCGCGGACCTGGGTTATCACACCCGCCAGGCGGATATCGTGGTGGCTGCAACTGGCCGCCGCAATACCCTGACTGCTGATATGGTGAAGCCGGGCGCTATCGTGATCGACGTGGGCATCAACCGCGACGATAACGGCAAGCTGTGCGGCGACGTGGACTTTGCGGGCATCAAGGAAGTGGCTTCGCATATCACGCCGGTGCCGGGTGGCGTGGGTCCGATGACCATTACCATGCTGCTGATGAATACTATTGAGTCGGCGGAACGCGTTTAAACCGGTGTCAGCCCCACGGGGTCTGACACCACGCCGGCCAACGGCTGCCGCATACCGGTATCTGACCCGGCGGGTCAGATGGGACGGCCATCCGGCCGCTTTTAAGGTTTTAAGGAGTCAACGATGACTGACAATCCCCTGCTGGACTTTAGCGGCTTGCCGCGTTTCGATGCGATCAAGCCCGAACACGTCACTCCCGCAATCGAGCACCTGCTGGAGAAGAACCGCGCCGCCGTGGCGCAACTGGAAGCGCCGAGCGACAACGTGACCTGGGATAACTTCGTCACCCCGCTGGAAAATTCCACCGAGCTGCTGGGCCGCGCCTGGGGCATCGTCAGTCACCTCAACAACGTGGTGGACACGCCCGAGCTGCGCGCCACCTACAACGAAAACCTGCCGAAAGTGACCGAATTCTGGACCGCCCTGGCCCAGAACGAGGCGCTGTTCGCCAAATATAAAGCCCTGCGCGCAGGCGCGGAATTCGCTACCCTGTCGCCGGCGCGCCAGCGCATCATCGACAACGCAATCCGCGACTTCCGCATGGGCGGGGCCGAACTGCCGGCCGACAAGAAGGAGCGCTTCGCCGCGATCCAGGAAGAACACGCCGCCACCAGCACCCGCTTCAGCGAAAACGTGCTGGACGCCACCAACGACTGGAAAATGCTGGTCGAAGACGAAGCCGAACTTCGCGGCCTGCCCGACGACTCCAAGGCTGCCGCCAAGGCACTGGCCGAGAAAGACGGCAAGCAAGGCTGGGCCTTCACCCTGCACTTCCCGTCCTACTACCCGATCCTGCAATTCTGCGACAACCGCGCCCTGCGCGAAAAGGTCTACCGCGCCAACGCCACCAAGGCTTCCGAGCTGGGCGACGCGTTCAGCAAGCGCGAAGACTGGGACAACACCGGCAATATCGCGACCCTGCTGAAGCTGCGCGCCGAGGAAGCCGGCCTGCTCGGCTACAAGAACTTCGCCGAGGTCTCGCTGGTGCCGAAAATGGCCAAGTCGCCGGAACAGGTAATCGAATTCCTGGAAGACCTGGCCAAGCGCGCCCGCCCGTTCGCCGAGAAAGACCTGGCCGAACTGCAGGCCTACGCCAGCAAGGAACTGGGCATTGACGACCTGCAGTCGTGGGACCTGCCTTACGCTTCCGAGAAGCTGCAGCAGCACCTGTACTCCTTCTCGGCGCAGGAAGTGAAGCAGTACTTCCCTGAACATAAGGTCGTCGACGGCCTGTTCAAGCTGGTGCAGACCCTGTTCGGGGTCAGCATCCGGCCGGACAGCGCGCCGGTGTGGCACAAGGACGTGCGTTTTTACAGCATCGAACGCGACGGCGTGCTGGTAGGCCAGTTCTACCTGGACCTGTATGCCCGCGAGGGCAAGAGCGGCGGCGCCTGGATGGACGATGCGCGCGGCCGCCGCCTGAAAAACGGCGAGCTGCAAACCCCGGTCGCCTACCTGACCTGCAATTTCACCGAGCCGCTGGTGGTGGATGGCGTGCCGCAACCGTCCCTGTTCACCCACGATGAAGTAATCACCCTGTTCCACGAATTCGGCCACGGCCTGCACCACATGCTGACCCAGGTCGAAGAGCTGGCGGTGTCGGGCATTTCCGGCGTCGAATGGGATGCGGTCGAGCTGCCGTCCCAGTTCATGGAGAACTTCTGCTGGGAGTGGGATGTGCTGAGCCACATGAGCGCCCACGTAAAGAGCGGCCTGCCGCTGCCGCGCGCCCTGTACGACCGCATGCTGGCAGCCAAGAACTTCCAGTCCGGCCTGCAGACCCTGCGCCAGGTGGAATTCGCCCTGCTCGACATGCTGCTGCACTACGATTTCCAGCCGTCCGGCGCCAAATCGGTGCAGGACGTGATCGACGAAGTACGCCGCAAATTCGCCGTTATCATTCCGCCAAGTTTCAACCGTTTCCAACATTCCTTCGGCCATATCTTTGCCGGCGGCTATGCGGCGGGATACTATAGCTATAAGTGGGCGGAAGTGCTGTCTGCCGACGCCTACGCTGCCTTCGAGGAAGCGGCGGCGCTGGATGGCGGTAAACTGTCCACCGAAACTGGTAAACGCTTCCAGCGAGAGATCCTGGCCGTCGGCGGTTCGCGCCCGGCCCTGGAATCGTTCACCGCATTCCGCGGCCGAGAGCCGACCATCGACGCCCTGCTGCGCCACAGCGGCATGGCGGCTTAAAGGAGATAAAGAGTCAATGAAACGCGCTGCCCTGCTTTTGCTGCTGCTGACTGCCAGCGCGGCGCACGCCCAGATGTACAAGTGGAAGGACGAAAAAGGCGTCACCCACTTTACGGAGACGCCGCCGCCCGCCACTGCCAAGAAGGCAGAAGTGAAGAACTACAACACCGCCGGCGCCGGCGGTGCCGCATTACCGTCGGAACTGGCCGACGTAGTACGCGCCCGTCCGGTGGTGCTGTACACCACCGCAAACTGCGGCGCAAGCTGCAATATGGCCCGCACCATGCTGGCCAATCGTGGCATTCCTTACCGCGAAAAGACCGTCACCACGGCGGAAGACTTCGAAGCCATGAAAAAGGCCGGCAGCGAAGGCCAGGTGCCGCTGCTGCTGGTCGGACGTTCGCGCCAGATCGGTTTCGAGCAGGGTGCGTGGGATAACACGCTGACCGAAGCCGGCTACCCGACCGAGAAGATGCTGCCGCCGGGTTACTCGAACCCGCCGCCAACGCCGGCTGCACCGCCACGCGGCCCAAGCGCCGAGGAAGCGGCCGCCGCCAAGGCGGAATCCGACCGTGCGGCTGCCGCCGCGGAGAAGGCACGCCGTGAGCGCGATACGCCGCAGAACGCATCGCCGAACTTCCGCTTCTAAGACGCTTCAACAATGACGCAGATTGATTTCCACAGCGGCGTGCCGGACAAGGTTGCCTATGCCTGCCGCCTGCTGCGTAAAGCCTACGCCAGCACGCCCCGCATCGTCGTGATGACTGAAGATGCGGCGCAGCTGGCGGAGCTGGACAAGGCCCTGTGGACCTTCTCCGCCACCGACTTCCTGCCGCACGCCCACGCCAACGATCCATTGGCGCCCGATTCGGCCATCGTGCTGGCCGACAGCGATGCCACCGAACTGCCGGAAGCCGGCCTGCTGGTCAACCTGTCGCGCCGCGCACCGGGGCAGTTCGAGGCGTTCCCGCGCCTGATCGAAGTCATCTCTTCGGACGAGGAAGATGCCGCGGCCGGCCGCCTGCGCTATGCCGCCTACAAGCGCCAGGATTTCCCGCTCAAACACCTCACCGTAGGCAAGTAGTCCATGAACCAGCCTTTTGACGCCAGCATCCCGGTCCTGACCGAAATCATGCCCGACGAGCTGCCGGCCGCCGTCGCGCCAGCGCCCGTCGCCGAGAAGCCGGCCGCGCTGGACGACGCTGTCGATTGGGAGGCGCTGGAGCGCCGTGTCTCCGAACAGGTATTGCAGCAGCTGTCCAACCGCGTCGATTTCGTGCTCGAGCAACGCATCAAGGACAGCATGGCCGAAGTCCTGGACCAGGCACTGCACGCCTTGACGGCGCAGATCCGAGAAGGCCTGCACGACACGATCGGCAAAATCGTCACCCGCGCCGTGCAACAGGAAATCACACACCTGCAGGCCAATTCGGGCCACCGGAAATAATTCCCTCTTTGCCATTCGGGGTTTTTGTTGTATTTTCTCTGGCAAATCTGACCTTTTTGACTGGAGCCCCCGATGCAGTTCAAGAACAAGTTCATCCCTGTCGCCCTCGCCCTGGCATTTGCCGGCAGCGCCTACGCCCAGGACACCATCAAGATCGGCCACGTGGCCCCGGTATCCGGCCCCAATTCCCACCTGGGCAAGGACATGGAAAACGGCGCCCGCATGGCAGTGGAAGACCTGGCCGCCAAGGGCGTCAAGATCGGCGGCAAGCCAGTCAAGTTCGTGGTCCAGTTCGAGGACGATGCCGGCGACCCGAAACAGGGCACTACCGCCGCGCAGAAACTGGTGGACGCCAAGGTCCAGGGCGTGATCGGCCACCTGAACTCCGGCACCACCATTCCGGCCTCCAAGATCTACTATGACGCCGGCATCCCGCAGATTTCCCCGGCCGCCACCTCGCCGGTGTACACCAAGCAGAAATTCAACACCGCCTTCCGCGTGGTCGCCAACGACAATAAGCTGGGCGGCACCCTCGGCGCCTACGCCGTGAAAAACCTGGGCGCCAAGAAGATCGCCGTGATCGACGACCGTACCGCTTATGGCCAGGGCGTGGCTGACGAATTCGTCAAGGGCGCCAAGAAAGCCCTGCCGGGCGTGCAGGTGGTCGGCAAGGAATTCACCAACGCCAATGCCACCGACTTCAACGCCATCCTGACCAACATCAAATCCAAGAATCCGGACCTGGTGTTCTTCGGCGGCATGGACTCGGTCGGCGGCCCGCTGCTGCGCCAGATGAAGGCGCTGGGCATCAACGCCAAATTCATGGGCGGCGACGGCGTCTGCACCGACGCCCTGTACCGTCTGTCCGCCGGTGCTGCTGCCGACGGCGTGGTCACCTGCGCCGAAGCCGGCGGCGTGACCGCCGACATGCAGAAGAACATGGACGACTTCCGCGCCCGCTACAAGAAGAAGTACGGCCAGGAAGTGCAGTTGTACGCACCGTATGTGTACGACGCCATCATGACCATGGCGGACGCCATGGAAAAGGCCAATTCGTCCGAGCCGGCCAAATACCTGCCTGTGCTGGCCAAGATCAAGCACCAGGGCGTGACCGGCCTGGTTGAATTCGACCAGTTCGGCGACATCAAGGATGGTGCACTGACCCTGTTCACCTACAAGGGCGGCATCAAGACCAAGATGGAAGTGGTCAAGTAATACACGAGAATACCGGGGGGGAGCCCGTGGGCCGCCAGCCAGCATGGCGGCCCTTTTCGTTTCAGGAGAAAGTGCAATGCAAACCAAAACCATCATCGCTGCCATCGCTGTGGCCTTTGCTGGCGCCGCAAGCGCCCAGGAAGTGGTCAAGATCGGCTACGTCGGTCCGCTGTCCGGCCAGTCGGCCCACCTGGGCAAGGACAACCAGAGCGGCGTCCGCATGGCGGTCGAAGACTTGAACGCCAAGGGCTTCAAAGTCAACGGCAAAGCGGTCAAGTTCGAGATGGTGTCCGAAGACGATGCCGGCGACCCCAAACAGGGCACTTCGGCGGCGCAGAAACTGGTCGATGCCAAAGTACAGGGCGTGATCGGCCACCAGAATTCCGGCACCACCATCCCGGCGTCCAAGATCTACTATGACGCCGGCATCCCGCAGATTTCCGCATCGTCCACCAGCCCGGTGTACACCAACCAGGGCTTCAACACCACCTTCCGCGTGGTGGCTAACGACTTCAAGCTGGGCAGCTCGCTGGGCAAGTACGCCACGCAGAAACTGGGCGCCAAGCGCATTGCCGTGATCGACGACCGCACCGCCTACGGCCAGGGCGTGGCCGCCGAATTCCTGAAGGAAGCCAAGAAAGGCGCCGGCGTACAGATCGTGGACAAGCAGTTCACCACCGACAAATCGACCGACTTCAACGCCATCCTGACGTCGATCCGTTCCAAGAATCCTGACCTGGTGTTCTTCGGCGGCATGGACTCGGTGGGCGGCCCGCTGCTGCGCCAGATGAAGGCGCTGGGCCTCAAGGCCAAGCTGATGGGCGGCGACGGCATCTGCACCGAAGCGCTGCCCAAGCTGTCGGGCGGCGCCGACGATGTGGTGGTGTGCGCGGAAGCCGGCGGCGTGACGCCGGAACAGGAGAAAAAGCTGGACGAATTCGCCGGCCGCTTCAAGAAACGCTACGGCTACGACGTGCAGATCTACGCGCCATACGCCTACGACGCAACGATGGCGATCGCCCACGCCATGGCGGATGCCAAGTCGACCGACCCGGCCAAATACCTGCCTTTCCTGAAGAAGGTCAAGCATGACGGCATCAGCGGCACGATCGCCTTCGACGCCAAGGGAGATATCAAGGATGGGGCGCTCACGCTGTTCGGCTACAAGGCCGACAAGAAGGTGCGCATTGAAGTAATCAAATAAAAAAATGGGGACGTACCCCATTTTTTGAGCAACAAAAAAGCCGGGCCAGCCCGGCTTTTTAATCAACTCATTTCTGCGACAGGACCCATTTCACCAGGGTCTTGGCTTCCGCCTCGCTCACTTGCGGGTTGGCTGGCATCGGGACTGCGCCCCACACGCCGGAACCGCCCTTCATGACTTTCGCAACCAGCTTGGCTTCAGCATCTTTCTGGCCGGCGTATTTGGCAGCGACATCCTTGTATGCCGGGCCAACCAGCTTGGTGGCCACTGCGTGGCAAGCCATGCAGTTCTTGGCCTTGGCCAGGTCAGCGTTTGCGAAAGCGGCCTGCGACGAGAAAGCCGCGGTAACCAGGAAACCAACCAACAGGGAACGTTTCATTTTCATCTCCAGGAAAAAAACTGCCACAATTCTACTCCACAACGCGCGCTGCGTATTATGGGTTGACCGTTAGCTGGATATTGCTATGATGGAATACTAAGGAGTTTTCCATGCCCATTATTCTATTGATAATCGCCCTCGTGGCACTGAAGTATTTTGAAGTCTGGAAGTTCGCCGACCTGTCGTGGTGGTGGATCACCGGCACCATGGCTGCAGCCTTTGTCTTTTTCGAGTTTATCGAGCCGATGCTGGGTCTCGACAAGCGCAAGGCCCACAACGTCGACGAACAGCGCCGCAAAGACCGCGTCAAGAAGGCCTTTGACGACCTCAAGAAACGCAAGTAAGGGACTCGCCATCCGCAGGCACGACGATGCGGCTGGCCAGGCCTGCGCCTTGCGCCTCTTCCTGTAGTGCTGCCCGCTGAACCGGGCAGTGGCTCAGGGCTTCCAGATGGTTCGCCACCACGATGCCCTTCGTGGCGCGGGCGAACTGCAGCACCTCCCCTATCCCCATGATGATCTCGTGGCCCAGGTCGAACCTGGCGCCGCCGGCCGGCACTACGCTGACGCCGGGCTGCTGCCGCGCGAGGAAATCCAGCACTTCCTGCGTCAGGATGGTGTCGCCCGACAGGTACAAGCTCGGTTCACCGGGCATTTCGATGAAGTAGCCAACGCCGTGTTCCATCATCAGGCCGACCAGGCCCTTGCCGTGGCGGCAGTTCACGGTCCTGATGCGGCCTTCGAAGAAGGGCTGCGGCTCATGGTGGTTTGGCGCCAGCGGCTGCACGTTCAGGCCGCGCTGCCGCAAGTGTGGCTCGTCGTGCGGGGTGCAGATGACGGGGATTTGCCTGTTGCGCAGCCAGGCCTTCGCGGCCCGGTCCAGGTGGTCGAAGTGGCCTTTCTGGCAGTGGGTGATCAGACAATGCGTGGCCGTTTCCAGGATGGTTTCCGTCACTGGCGGCAGATCGACGATCGGGTTGCGCGTCCTTTCCCCGAACAGCTTGAGCGGCGGCAGCGTGCCCTTCGGCGCCAGCATGGGGTCCACGAGTATTTTGTGCGGGCCGAACTCGATGAAGGCCGTCGCGTTGCGAAGTTGAGTGATTTTCATGCCAAAATTGTGCGCCCCGCCGGGCAGCCCTACAATGGCATGATCTGACACATTCCATCCATTTCCAGCCATGCGCATCGGCTTGCTGCTTTACCCCAACTGCCTGCCCGCCGGCCTGTTCGGCGCCATGGACTTGCTGCATGCGGCCAACCTGCGCGCCGGCAAGCCGCTGTTCGAACCAGTCTTTGTCGCAGCGCGCTCCGGCAAGGTGGAATGCGCGCACGGCCAGCAACTGCACGCCGCCGCGGCGCTGGGCGATGCCGCCCTGGATGCACTGCTGGTGCCGGGATTCTGGGGCCAGTCGCTGGCCCAGGCCGCGCATACGCTGGAAGCAAGTACAGCGCTCATCGCCCTCCTTGCCACGCTGCCGCAACGCGTGCAGCTCTGGTCCTACTGCACTGGCGTATGCCTGGCTGCCGGAACGGGCCGGCTGGACAAGCAGGCAGCAACGATTACCTGGTGGCTGGCGGATTTCGCCGCGACCAGCTTCCCCAAGGTGCGCTGGCAATTCGAACGCACGCTGGCCTTCAACGAGCGCACCGCGACTGCTTCGGGCGTCAATGGCTACCTGCCGATTGTGCAAGCGCTGGTGGAAGCAAAGCTCGGCAAGGAAGCCTACCGCGAGCTGACCAGGCTGATGGTGCTGCCTCGGCCGGAAGAAAGCACGCATATTGCTTTCCACATGCTCGACCTGATCGAGCAGCAGGACGGGCTGCTGCGCAAGCTGCACCTTGTGGTCGAGCAGTTGGCCGCCAGCGAAGCAACGCTGACGCGCGTCGCCGCCCTGCTGCATACGACTGAGAGGACGCTGGCGCGCAAAGTGCTTGCGGCGAGCGGAGTGCCGGCGGCAGCCTATATCCGCCGGGTCAAGCTGAAACAGGTCAGCGAACGCCTGGTGTACACCAGGGCGTCCGCCACCACGATCAGCATGGAGCTGGGCTTCAGCAGCGACTCAGGCATGCGGCGCATGTTCAAGGACCTGACCGGCCTTACCCCAGCCCAGTACCGGATTACTTACGGGCGAGCTGGCTGAGGTCGCGCACTGCGCCGCGGTCGGCGGAGGTGGTCAGTGCGGCGTAAGCCTGCAGGGCTTGCGAGACGTAGCGCTCGCGGTTCACCGGTTTCCATGCGTCGGCGCCACGTGCTTCCATTGCTGCGCGGCGCTGCGCCAGCGTTTCCGGCGTGACGCGCAGGTTGATGGTGCGCGATGGGATGTCGATGTCGATCATGTCGCCCTCTTCCACCAGGCCGATCGCGCCCCCTTCCGCCGCTTCCGGCGAAGCGTGGCCGATCACCAGGCCGGACGAGCCGCCGGAGAAGCGGCCATCGGTGAACAGCGCGCATGCCTTGCCCAAGCCTTTCGACTTGATGTACGACGTCGGGTACAGCATTTCCTGCATGCCCGGGCCGCCTTTCGGGCCTTCGTAGCGGATGATGACCACGTCGCCTTCGTGCACGGTGTCGCCCAGGATGCCTTCCACCGCCGCGTCCTGGCTTTCGAACACGCGCGCCTTGCCGCTGAACTTGAGGATCGATTCATCGACGCCGGCGGTCTTCACGATGCAGCCCTTTTCGGCAATGTTCCCGTACAGGACCGCCAGGCCGCCATCTTTCGAGTACGCGTGCTCCAGGTCGCGGATGCAGCCCGTGCTGCGGTCCAGGTCCGACGACGCATAGCGTTCGGATTGCGAGAACGCTACCTGGGTCGGCACGCCGCCCGGCGCGGCACGGAACAACTGGTGCACGGCCGCGTCATCGCTGCGCTTGATGTCGTATTTCTCGATGGCCTCGCCCATGGTCGGGCTATGCACGGTGTGCTGGGTGGTGTCCAGCAGGCCGGCACGCGCCAGTTCGCCCAGGATGGAAATGATGCCGCCGGCGCGGTGCACGTCTTCGATGTGGAACTTGTCGGTCATCGGCGCGACCTTGCACAGGCAAGGCACTTTGCGCGAAATGCGGTCGATGTCGGCCATGGTGAAAGGCACGCCCGCTTCATGCGCTGCCGCCAGCAGGTGCAGCACCGTGTTGGTGGAACCGCCCATCGACACATCCAGCGCCATCGCGTTTTCAAACGCTTCCTTGGTGGCGATGGAGCGCGGCAGCACGCTGTAGTCGTCCTGCTCGTAGTGGCGCTTGGTGATTTCCACGATCAGGCGCCCGGCGCGCAGGAACAGTTCCTTGCGGTCGCTGTGGGTGGCGACGATGGTGCCGTTGCCCGGCAGGGAAAGGCCCAGCGCTTCGGTCAGACAGTTCATCGAATTGGCGGTGAACATGCCGGAGCAGGAACCGCAGGTCGGACAGGCCGAGCGCTCGATCTCCGCCACGTCGGCATCGGAGACAGTGCGGTCGCCAGCCTTGATCATGGCGTCCACCAGGTCCAGCTTGATGATTTTCTCGCCCCCGTTGACGGCCTTGATCACCTTGCCCGCTTCCATCGGGCCGCCGGAAACGAAGACGGCCGGGATGTTCAGGCGCATGGCAGCCATCAGCATGCCGGGCGTGATCTTGTCGCAGTTGGAAATGCAGACCATGGCGTCGGCGCAGTGCGCATTGACCATGTATTCCACCGAATCGGCGATCAGGTCGCGCGACGGCAGCGAATACAGCATGCCGCCATGGCCCATGGCGATGCCGTCGTCGACAGCGATGGTGTTGAATTCCTTGGCCACGCCGCCGGCGGCTTCGATCTCGCGCGCAACCAGTTGGCCCAGGTCCTTCAGGTGGACGTGGCCCGGTACGAATTGGGTGAAGGAGTTGACCACGGCGATGATCGGCTTGTTGAAATCGCCATCTTTCATGCCGGTGGCGCGCCACAGGGCACGGGCGCCTGCCATATTGCGGCCTTGGGTAGTGGTGTAGGAACGGTATTGCGGCATGGTGGGGTCTCCTCAGTAAGAGTCTAAGGGTGCCTTGCCTCTGGCGAGTTGTCAAATATATGATAACCACTGCTGTGATATGCTTGGCGAATGAGTATCGAACTTCGCCAGCTGCGCTACTTCGCCACGGTCGCCGAGGAGCTGCATTTCGGCCGCGCTGCGCGCCGCCTGCACATGACCCAGCCGCCCCTGTCGCAAACCATCATGGCGCTGGAGGAGATGCTGGGCGCGCCGCTGTTCGAACGTAACCGGCGCGGCGTGGCGCTGACCGCAGCCGGGGAAGCCTTGCTGCCGGAAGCGCGCCGCCTGCTCGAGCAATCGGCCGGGCTGGCGGAACTGGTGCGGCGTGCCGCCAGCGGCGCCAGCGGGCGGCTCTCACTGGCCTTCGTATCCTCCGCCGATTACAGCGTGCTGCCGCCGACCTTGCGCGCCTATCGCGCCGAGTACCCGCACGTCGAAATCACGCTGAAGGAAGCCACTTCCGACCTGCAGCTCGACGACCTGCTGGAGGGCCGGGTCGATGCCGGCCTGCTGATCCCGCCCCTGCCCGACCGTGCGCGCCAGGAACTCGATTACCTGCCGGTGCTGAGCGAACCGCTGGTACTGGCAGCGCCGGCAGGCCTGCCGGCGTTAGCGCAGGCACGCGCCGCCGACCTGCGCAAGCTGGCGGGCATCCCGCTGATTATTTTCCCGCGCCATATCTCGCCTGGCCTGTACGACGCCATCCTGTCGGTCTTCCGCGAAGCGGGCATCACCGCCGAAGTGGGGCAGGAAGCGATCCAGATGCAAACCATCGTCAGCCTCGTATCGGCTGGCATGGGTATCGCACTTGTGCCACAATCCGTGTCGAATTTGCGCCGGCCGGGCGTGGAATACCTGCCCCTGGTCCAGAGCACGCCGCTGGTGGAAACCGGCCTGGCCTGGCGGCGCGACAATGCCTCGCCCGTGCTGCGCGGCTTTTTGGAATTAATGAGAAAGAGAATCTGAATGCCGTTAATGCATCCAATGCCCGATCCGGTCGCGATCCATCTGGGCCCTGTGGCGATCCACTGGTATGGCCTGATGTACGTGCTGGCCTTTGCCATGTTCATCGCGCTGGGCCGCGTACGCATCAAGCAGCCGCACATCGCCGCGCAAGGCTGGACCAAGGAAGACCTGGACGACATGCTGTTCTACGGCATGCTGGGGGTGATCGTGGGCGGCCGTCTGGGCGAAGTATTTTTCTATCAGCCGGAAATGCTGCTGACCCCTCTGCGCATCTTCAAGGTGTGGGAAGGCGGCATGAGCTTCCACGGCGGCTTCCTGGGCGTACTGATCGGCATGGCGCTGTGGGCGCGCAAGCGCAAACGCAACCTGCTGGACGTATATGACTTCATCGCGCCGCTGGTCCCGCTGGGTTATGCGGCAGGCCGCATGGGCAATTTCATTAACGCCGAACTGCCGGGCCGCGTGGTCAGCGATCCGAACCTGCCTTGGGCGATGATCTATCCGAACGTCGGCCCGATGCCGCGGCACCCGTCGGCGATCTACCAGATGCTGGTCGACGGCATCCTGGTGTTCTGCATCCTGTGGCCATTCGCCCGCAAGGCCCGTCCACGCCTGGCGGTCGGCGCGTTGTACGTGCTGCTGTACGGCTGCGCGCGTTTCTTCACCGAGTGGTTCCGCACCCCGGACTGGGAAATCACCGTGGCCGGCCTGCCGATCACCTCCGGCCAGATGCTGTCGCTGCCGATGATCATCGGCGCCATCATCATGCTGGTATGGGCCTACCGCTCAAACCAGCCCGATAGCGCCGGCCAGCGCGCCTAAGGCAATCAGCCACAAAGGGTTCAATTTGGTCGCATAGGCCGCCGCTGCGGCGGCCAGCGCCAGCACGATGCCACGCCATCCGGCACCGGCCACGCTCAGGAAAGTCCACGCGGCGCCGGCCAGCATGCCGGCCGCCAGCGGCGCCAGCGCATCGCGTAGCGCGCCAGCCCAGCGCCCCTCCCCGCCGCCATGGCGATTGATCACAGTTCCCAGCGCCAGCACCAGGCATGACGACGGCACGATTGCAGCCAGCGTCACCACCACGGCACCCAGCCAGCCCTTGATCATCCAGCCGATCAGCGTCACGAACAGCAGGTTCGGTCCCGGCGCGGCTTGCGCCAGGGCGTACATTGCCGCGAACTGCTCGTCGGTCAGCCAGTGGTTCTGCACGGAGACGTAATGGTGCACGTCCGGCGCCACCAGCACCACGCCTCCGCCGATAGCCGTCAGCGACAGCACCGCCAGGTGCCAGGCCAGGCCGCCCAGCTTGACGTCGTCGTTCATGGCTTCCTCCAGACAAAAGCGAACAGCAGGAAGCCGATCGGCACCAGCGTGGCCACCACCGTGATGAGCCCGACCTTCGCCACGCCAAGGCCGATGAAAGCCGCCACCAACAGTACGACCTGGACGACTCGCCGCCAGAACAGCGTGCGCGCCACGTCGACCCCGACCCCGTCGGCCGCGGCGGGCGGTTTTTGCGCTGGGCCGCGCAGCATGCCGACCGCCAGCTTGAGCGCCGTCGCAAGGATCAGGCCCGACGCGGCGGCAGCCATGCCGCGCATGGCGTTGACAAACAGCGGGTGGTGGGCCAGCCCCTGATAAGCCGCGCCGAGCGCGATGACGATGAAGAAGGGGCCAAGCAGCAGCCCGGCCAGCGCCGAAAAGCCGCCGGCTGCGCCGGCATAGCGCTGGCCGACCATGACAGACAGGTTGCAGATCGTCGGCCCGGGCAGCAGTTGCGCGATGCTGAGGAGCTGGCCGAATTCAGCGGCGGTCAGCCACTGCGTGCGTTCAACCAGGTGGCGGTAGGCAAAGGGCAGCACGCCACCGAAGCCCTGCATCGCCATGTGTGAGAAGACCTTGAACAGCGCCCAGCATCCGACCCGTGCATCCTGCATCGCTACCTCCAATCAGCCGGCACGTCCGGCTGCCGCCGGGGCGCCGCCACGCATCTGCTACGCGAACGCGTGGTAAAACATATAGCCCGCCAGTGCAAACAGCACCACGGCAAACACCCGCTTGAGCGCCGCCACGTCCATCCTGTGCGCCATGCGCGCGCCGAGCGGCGCCATGATCACGCTCGCGGCCACGATCACCGCCAGCGCCGGCAGATAAACGAAGCCCAGCGAATGCGGCGGCAAGCCCGGCTCCGACCAGCCATAGTAAATATTCGACAAGGTGCCTGACAGCGCAATCGGGAAACCTAATGCGGCGCTGGTCGCCACCGCCTGGTGAATGCGCACATTACACCACGCCATGAACGGCACCGAGATAAACCCGCCGCCCGCACCGACCAGCCCCGCCACGGTGCCGATCACGCCGCCCGCCGCAAACATGCCCGCAGTGCCGGGCAATTCACGCCCGGCAGAAGGTTTTTTATTGCGCAGCATCTGCGCCGCCGAAAACGCCACGAACACTGCAAACAGCAGCGACAGCGCCGCAGTATTCATCTGCTTGCCGATCCAGGGTCCGATCCAGGAACCGACCAGGATGCCCGGCGCCAGCAGCGCCACGATGCGCCACTGCACCGCACCGTGCCGGTGGTGCGCCCGAACCGAGGACAGGGAAGTAAACATGATCGTCGCCAGCGACGTCGCAATCGCCATATGCACCACCAGCCCGGGCGCAAAGCCCCTGGCAGTGAAGATCATGGTAATGAAGGGCACCAGCACCATGCCGCCGCCAATGCCCAGCAAACCCGCCGCGTATCCGCCGCCCGCCCCCATCAGGAGCAGGATGCCGACCAGACTCCAATCCATCAATCGCCTTTCAGCAGCGCCATCACATGCTTCCACTGGGCCGGCGTCACCGGCGTGATCGACAGGCGGCTGCCTTTTTGCAGCACCACCATGTCTTCCAGCTGCGGCAGCGAGCGCATTTCGGCCAGCGACAGCAGGCGCGTCTTGCGCACGCCCTTCACGTCGACGGAAATCCAGCGCGGCTGCTCCTGCGTCGCCTTGGCATCGTAGTAATGGCTCTTCGGATCGAACTGGGTGGCGTCGGGATAAGGGCCGCTGACCACTTCCGCGATGCCGGCAATGCCCGGCTCCGGACAGGAGGAATGGTAGAACAGGACGCCGTCGCCAACCTTCATCGCATCGCGCATGAAATTGCGGGCCTGGTAATTACGCACACCGAACCACGGCACTGTCTTGCCTTTGGCGGACATCACGTCGTCGATGCTCACTTCGTCGGGCTCAGACTTCATCAACCAATATTGCATGGCGCTCCTCTGGGCGTAAAAAAACGGTTGCGCACCCTCGGGTGCTGGCAACCGCTTTCGTATGGAATGAGGCCCCGCCTGTGCCGTTATGCCGGCATCCCGAACCTTACGGTTCAAGGTGGTTGCAGTTAGTTCAACTTCGGGTTCATCAGACTAGTGACGCTCACGCCCGTCGAACAAATTTCCGCAACCGGTGCATGTAAATGGTTCAAGGAATATATGGCAAATCTCGAACACCGCAGGGTGACACGAAGTTTACTCCTCAAACGTTTTGCGGGAAAGGCCTTTAAGACAATTTTTGGGAATTAGAAGAGATTCTCTTGCGGGGTCAGCGCGTTGTCGAGCACCTTGTGCATGGCGCCCAGCTTCTCCTGCACCTCCAGCATGGACGGGCCGCCGTTGGCGGTCTTCGATGCCAGGAATTCGGCCGCCATGCCCAGCGCCGCCATCACGGCGATGCGGTCATTGCCCTTGACCTTGCCGGCGTCGCGAATGGCACTCATCTTTTTGTCGAGCAGGTTGGCCGCTTCGCGCAGTGCGCGTTCTTCGTCAGCCTTGCAGGCCAGCTTGTAGGGCTGGCCCATGATGTTCACGTCGACATGGATCATTGGGCATCCTCAGGAGTGTCTGCTTCGGCGGCCGGGATTTTATCCAGCAGCGCCATCACGCGCGCGTGCGCTTCGCCAAGGCGGCGTTGGTATTCGAGATTGTCGGCCACCAGGGCTGCATTGGCCTGGCGCAACTGGGAGTTCTCCCGACGCAAGGCTTGCGCAAGCTCCGCAAGGCGGTCGATTTTGTCGGAAAGTTCTTGGAAGTCTGCGATCATCCCGAAACTATAGAGCCGCACGATTGTGCGGTCAACTTGGTGTTATACATGCTTACGATTGTAGCTCATTTGTAAGCGTGGCCTGCGATCTTCCTCACCGCCGCGGCGATGTCGACGCACACGTCCTTGAATGCGCCACCGATATCGGCCAGGTCGTTGCCCAGTTCCTTGATCCAGATGCCGAGGCTCATGGCTTGTCTCCCTTGATTTAACGTCGCCATTACATCAAACGAAAATGACAGGACGCCCACCCTTTGATTACAAATCTGTAATCGAGCGCTGCCTGCATTGACGGCGCTTGGGCATTTCCCGACAATGCTGGGGATGAAAGCCCTACTGGTAGAAGACGAACAGCGGATCGCGAGCTTTGTATGCAGCGGATTGCGCGAACAAGGCATCCTGGTGGACCATTGCGAAGATGGGAACCTGGGCTACGACTACGCGCTGTCACGCCAGTACGACATCATCCTGCTCGACATCATGGTGCCGGGCCGCGACGGCCTGGCGATCCTGAAGGCCCTGCGCCGCGACGGCCGCGACACGCCGGTGATCCTGCTCACCGCGCGCAATGAACTGGACGACCGCCTGGAAGGGCTGAACCTGGGCGCCGACGATTACCTCGCCAAGCCGTTCTACATGGAAGAACTGGTCGCCCGCATCCACGCCCTGCTGCGCCGCGTGAGCGGCGAACGCCAGAACGTGCTGACGGCGGGACCGCTCAAGCTGGACCGCCTGTCGCGCGTGGCGGAACTCGATGGCCGGGAAGTCGAACTGACCAGCCGCGAATTCAACCTGATGGAATACCTGATGCGCGCGCCGGGCCGGGTCTACACACGGACCCAGATCCTCGAGCATGTGTGGGGCTACGACTTCGACCCGCAAACCAATATGGTCGACGTCTGCATCCAGCGCCTGCGCAAGAAGCTGGCCTTGCCGGAGCACGTCGCCATCGAGGCGGTGCGCGGCGTCGGCTACCGCCTGCGCAAGCCTGACAGCGAAGCATGACGCCGTCGCGCCGCCCCCTCATCCGATCGTTCCGGCTGCGGGTGGCGCTGACCACCGGCGGCCTGGCCACGGCGGTGGTGGCGGTGCTGTTTGTCGCCTCCGCCCTGACGTTGCTGAACCGGCGCGCCGCCATCATCGACCGCATTATGGTGGCGCAACTGGCAGGACCGGGCTTCGGCGCCTCCCCGGTGCCGCTGTGGAATGCCATCGACGCCCACCTGAACGCCAGCTTCAGCGGCTTTGCGCCGGAGGGCGATGACGAGAAGTTCGCCATCCTGCGCGCGGCCGACGACTCGCGGGGCGTGATTTACCAGAGCCCCAACTGGCCCGCCTCCCTGCTGGTGCCGGAAGCGAACGACAAGGAACTGCGCACCTATTACGGCGGCAGCCAATGGCGCATTGGCCAGGTGCGGCGCGGCAGCGTGCTGGTGCAGATGGGCGTCAACACCACGCTGTCGGAAGCGCAGCTGATCGTGTCGATCAAGCGCTTCGGCGCCTTCGTCGTGGCCTTGTGCCTGATCGTCTGCGGCGTGGCCTGGTACCTGGCCGGCCGCGCCATGCGCCCGATCGAGCACCTGACCGGCGTCATGGAACGGGTGCGCGCCAGCGATTTGCGGCAGCGCGTGGCCGCCGATGAAGAAGTGCTGGAATTCGAGCGCCTGGTCACCGTGTTCAACGACATGCTGGACCGGCTGGAGCGCAGCTTCCTGCAATCGGCGCGCTTCTCCGGCGACGCCGCGCATGAGCTGCGCACGCCGGTGTCGATCCTGCAGGGCGAACTGGAACGGGCTTTCGAGCGCGCCGGCGCCTACCCGGAACTGGAGCAGGCCCTGGCCGACATGCTCGACGAAGTGCGCCGCCTCGACAACGTGGTGCGCAAGCTGCTGATGCTGTCGCGCGCCGATGCCGGCCAATTGCAGGTCCCGATGCAAGCGCTCGATCTGGTGCCGATCCTGCGCGAACTGGCCGACGACCTCGACATGATGGCGCCCGAGCGCCCCTTGCGGCTCGACCTGCCGCCACGCCTGGATGCGCAAGGCGATGCCGACCTGCTGCGGCAAGTGCTGCAAAACCTGGTCAGCAACGCGGTGAAGTACGGCGTGCCGGAAGGCTGGATCGCCATCTCGGCCCGCTGCACGGACACCGGCTGGCAAGTCGATGTATCCAACGCCTCCGCCGGGATCGCCTATGAGCAGCGCGAGCGCCTGTTCGACCGCTTCTACCGCGCCGACCATGCATACAACCGCCGCATCCCTGGCGTGGGGCTCGGCCTGGCACTGGCGCGCGAAATCGCCCGTGCACACGGCGGCGAACTGAAACTATCTGACTGCACCCCATCCCAGGTCACCTTCAGCCTGACCCTGCCGTTAATAACTACTCAATAAGTAGTTGCAAGTCATTGATTTCATTCATTTTTGTGTCGAAAAATTTTACAGCAATATAAAAGTTGCTCAAGTACTAATTTACAAGCAAATATTAAGTGCTTGATTCATTTAGGACTAAGAGGTTTTGGCATGGCCCTTGCATAACAAGCCATGCAGACGATTGGTACCCGCCAATTCCTCAATGAAAAACCTGATTGGAGATACGAGCATGAAAAAATATTTGCGCTGGTTACTGGCAGGCGCACTGGGCCTGCTAGGTGCAGCCCAGGCCTACGCTTCGCCGGTATTTTCCGTGGACCCCACGGTGATCAACGGCGCCGGCAGCACCTTTAATGCCGATGCCATCAACGGCTTCTCGTCCACCCGCATCCGGCATGAAGCCGCCGACCCAGCCACGTTCTATCGTGCCAGTGGCTATGCCGTCTTCACAGGTTTTGCCCTGAACAGCGCGCCCGTACCGGGCGGACAATCGCAGGTCAACGTGGCCTACGGCCTGTATGCCACCTTCACCCAGGAGTTCACCTGCTCCGGCGTGCTGGCGCCAGGCGTGAGCTGTAACGTGAGCGCGTTCTCGTTCGAACTGTGGGCCGATCCGGACAACGACAACACCTACTCGCTGGCAACCGTGGCGCTTGACCCGACCGTGCTGGCAGCCGGCGACCAGTACAAACTGGCCAGCTCGAGCATGCTGACTGCCGGTGTCGGCGGCCTGGACCTGCTGGGCGGTGCTTTCCAGAACCTGAACTTCGGCTGGGAACTGTACGACAATCCCGACCCGCTGGTACCGGACGGCTTTGACTACTTCACCCTGCCGCGTCCGTTCTACACCGCTGCCTTCTCCGCCTTCAACAACACCTCGCTGGGCATCACCTGCGATGTGGCGGGCTGCCTCGGTGCCAACATTGTGGCCATCAATTCGGAGACCGGTATCCTCGACTTCGCCCAGGTTCCGGAACCTGGCAGCCTGGCCCTGCTTGGCCTGGGCTTGCTGATGGTGGGCACGCGACGCATGCGCCGCCGCTAAAGCCGAACGCTGGATGGCATGACGAGCTGGTGCGCTTGCCCGCACCAGCTCGTCGTGGCATGATCGATTTTCAGCGCCGCGCGTTGGTCGGCCTTTTTAGCTTTCACCATGCTATTTGCGGGATGACTTGACGCTGGCGCTTGCTGGAGGAACTCGCCATGCATGACAGCCCAGACGCCACGTCCAAGCCCGAACTCGAAACCACGGCACAGGACGCAGCCCCGCACCCTACGCTGAGCGAAGGCGATCCCCTGGTCGCGCAATTAGCCGACCAAGTCACACAAGAACTGGATTTCGGCATCAGACTGGTCGACACGCCCACCGGGCGCAACCAGGCCAGCATGCTGATCCACCGCATGTACAGCTGGCGCGGCTTTACCGGCAACCATGCGTTGACGCCGGTCGCCAACCGCGTCACCCTGATGGCCAGCCAGCGCGGCGAGGCGGTCGGCACCTTGAGTGTCGGCCTCGATTGCCCGGAAGGCTTGCTGGCGGACGAACTGTTCAAGCCACAACTGGACGCCTGCCGCGCAAAAGGCGGCCGCATCTGCGAGATCATCAAGTTCGCCTTCGACATGGCGGGCAATAGCAAGCAGTACCAGGCCGCCCTGTTCCACCTGGCCGTCATCACCGCGCGCGACGTGCACCAGCGCACCCATATGTTCATCGAGGTGCAGCCGCGCCACCGCGCCTTCTTCGACAATGCCCTGGGTTTCAAGCAGATCGGCGAGCCGGTGCTGAACCCGCGCGTCAATGTGCAGGGCATCCTGATGTGCGTCGAACTGTCCTACATGACGGAGCAGATCCAGCTTTATGGCGGCAAAGGCCCGGTTCCCGGCGTGCGCTCGTTCTACCCGTTTTTCTTCTCGCCGCGTGAGGAAATTGGAATCGCTAACAGAATGCTCAACATGACACATGACTAGCCGCGACAAAGAGCCGTCCATGGGCGCCCACTTCCAGTATGAAGAAGCGTTCGCGCGCAACCTCGGCTGGGTGACGCCGGAAGAACAGCAGCGCTTGCGCGGCAAGCGCATTGCGATTGCCGGCATGGGCGGCGTAGGCGCCGTGCACCTGCTGACCCTGGCCCGGCTCGGCGTCGGCGCCTTCCACATTGCCGATTTCGACTGCTACGACATCCCCAACCTGAACCGGCAAGCGGCTGCCTTCATGTCCACCATGGGCCAGCCCAAGGTGGCCGTGGCGGCGCGCATGGCGCAGGACATCAACCCGCAGGTCGAGGTCCGCCAGTTCGGCGAGGGCGTGAACAGTGCCAATATCAGCGCCTTCCTCGATGGCGTCGACCTGTACGTCGACGGCCTGGATTTTTATGCATTTGACGCGCGCACCCTGGTTTATGGCCACTGCGCAGCCCAGCGCATCCCCGCCACCATGGCCGCACCGCTGGGGATGGGCGCTTCCTGCCTGAATTTCCTGCCCGGCCAGATGAGTTTTGAGGAGTACTTCCAGTGGGGCGACTTGCCGGAAGTGGAAAAAGCCCTGCGTTTCCTGGTCGGCCTGGCGCCGGCCAGCCTGCACCGCGGCTACCTGGTATGGCCGCAGGGCGTCGACCTGGCGCAGCGCCGCGGCCCTTCCACCAGCATGGGCTGCCAGCTGTGCGCCGGCATCGCCGCCAGCCAGGCGCTGAAAATACTGCTGGGGCGGGGCAAGGTGCTGGCCGCCCCCCACGGCTTCCAGTACGACGCCTACGAAGACAAATATGTGACCACCTGGCGCCCGGGCGGCAACCGCCACCCGCTGCAACGCCTGGCAATGGCCCTGGCGCGCCGCAAATTCGTCGGCACCAGCCCCGGCTGACTCGGGTGCGCGGCCACCCGCCATTTCCCGCTACATTCCCGTGTTGCCGTTCGATCCACGCCAAATTATCACTTTGGCATGATTGATATCAAATCAATGCTTGACCAGGCGCAAAGAAATTCCCTTGAAAAGGGAAAGTGTCGTCCCTATAATTGTTGGCACTCGTTAGCCGAGAGTGCTAACAACTGTCAATAAACCGAGTAAAAGGAGTTTTGTATGAACCTTCGCCCTTTGCATGACCGCGTCATCGTCAAACGCCTGGACCAGGAAACCAAGACCGCGTCCGGCCTGATCATCCCTGATGCAGCCGCTGAAAAGCCAGACCAGGGTGAAGTGCTGGCAGTTGGCAACGGCAAAGTTGCTGACAACGGCACCGTGCGTGCTCTGGAAGTGAAAGTGGGCGACCGCGTTCTGTTCGGCAAATACGCCGGCCAAGCCGTCAAGGTAGACGGCCAGGAACTGCTGGTAATGCGCGAAGAAGACATCATGGCCGTGGTACAGAAGTAATCACAGCCCCCTAGATACAGAATTCAGGAGAAACAAACATGGCAGCTAAAGAAGTCATTTTCGGCGATTCCGCACGTTCCAAGATGGTCGAAGGCGTGAACATCCTCGCCAACGCAGTTAAAGTCACCCTGGGCCCGAAAGGCCGCAACGTGGTGCTGGAGCGCTCCTTCGGCGCCCCAACCGTCACCAAGGACGGCGTGTCGGTCGCTAAAGAGATCGAACTGAAAGACAAGCTGATGAACATGGGCGCGCAGATGGTCAAGGAAGTCGCTTCCAAGACCTCCGACAACGCCGGTGACGGTACCACCACCGCAACCGTGCTGGCCCAGGCCATCGTCCGTGAAGGCATGAAGTACGTTGCCGCCGGCATGAACCCAATGGACCTGAAGCGCGGCATCGACAAGGCAGTTGCCGCCACCGTCGAACAACTGAAGTCCATCTCCAAGCCATGCACCACCTCCAAGGAAATCGCCCAGGTTGGCGCGATCTCCGCCAACTCGGACGCATCGATCGGCGAGCGCATCTCCGAAGCGATGGAAAAAGTGGGCAAGGAAGGCGTCATCACCGTTGAAGACGGCAAGTCGCTGCACGACGAGCTGGACATCGTGGAAGGCATGCAGTTCGACCGCGGCTACCTGTCCCCATACTTCATCAACAACCAGGAAAAGCAAGTTGCCGTCCTGGAGAACCCATTCGTCCTGCTGTGCGACAAGAAGATCTCCAACATCCGCGACCTGCTGCCAGTACTGGAGCAAGTAGCCAAAGCCGGCCGTCCACTGCTGATCATCGCTGAAGACATCGAAGGCGAAGCACTGGCGACCCTGGTGGTCAACAACATCCGCGGCATTCTGAAGACCTGCGCAGTGAAAGCCCCTGGCTTCGGCGACCGTCGCAAGGCCATGCTGGAAGACATCGCTATCCTGACCGGCGGCCAGGTAGTTGCTGAAGAAGTCGGCCTGACCCTGGAAAAAGCCACCCTGGCAGAACTGGGCCAAGCCAAGCGTATCGAAGTGGGCAAGGAAAACACCATCGTCATCGACGGCGCAGGCGAAGCTTCCGCAATCGAAGGCCGCGTGGCGCAGATCCGCACCCAGATCGAAGCTGCTACTTCCGACTACGACCGCGAAAAACTGCAAGAGCGCGTGGCCAAGCTGGCCGGCGGTGTTGCCGTGATCAAGGTTGGCGCAGCCACCGAAGTCGAAATGAAAGAGAAGAAAGCACGTGTTGAAGACGCACTGCACGCAACCCGCGCAGCTGTGGAAGAAGGCATTGTGCCAGGCGGCGGCGTTGCCCTGCTGCGTGCCCGCGCTAACCTGAACATCAAAGGCGACAACGCCGACCAGGACGCAGGTATCAAGATCGTCCTGCGCGCAATGGAAGAGCCACTGCGCATGATCGTCACCAACGCCGGCGAAGAAGCTTCGGTGGTTGTGAACGCAGTGTTGGCCGGTTCCGGCAACTACGGCTACAACGCTGCCAACGGCACCTACGGCGACATGGTTGAAATGGGTGTTCTGGACCCAGCTAAAGTGACCCGCTCGGCCCTGCAGAACGCAGCGTCGATCGCTGGCCTGATGCTGACCACCGACTGCATGGTTGCTGAAGTCGTAGAAGACAAGCCAGCCGGCGGTATGGGCGGTATGGGTGGCATGGGCGGCATGGGTGGCATGGACGGCATGATGTAATCTGCCGGCTCCCCGAGCTCTGAAAAAGCCTGCAAGGTTTGCGCCTTGCAGGCTTTTTTTCGCGTACGTCAACCTAACTCTTAAGCGAAACTATGTCAAACAATGCTGTGCTGTTGAATATCCCTTCCCGTAATGCTGACCTCAACGCGCTGCAAGGCGAGTGGCTGGGCGTAGCAAGCGGTCGCTATCGAGTACCGGCTCCTTGGTTTTACATGTTTGACGCGTGCGACCTGGCTCCTTCGGTAATTTACTTTCAATCGAGCAGGTTGGTCAAAGCGGAAATGCTGAATCCCTGCACCTCTGTCGCAGAGGCGAAGTCGCGACTTGCACTGGCTAGCCGCACGTTTGAATCATCGGCGCTTGAACCAGGTATTGTGCGCAAATACTGGAATCGAGTCATCTCGCAGCTCGATAGCTTGCCGCACCCTTACTTGACCATCGACGCCACGGAAATATTGCTGATGACCGGCGTTAAAGAATCTGCGCAAAAATTTGCCCGTGCCTTCGGAAGCGAAGCGGACGCAATCGACCTGGTAAAGGAGTTTTCGTGCTTTGTCGAGAAAGATCCAAACACTCATGCAGATGCGCTTGACGGCGGATTCTTCGCTCCAGAATATTGGGAGAGGCATTCTCGAACCACAGAAGCCCGAAAAAATTGGGATTCAAAATTGGACAGCATACCGTTCGCATGGAAACTTGCATGACCTTGCCCCGAATGGCGATATTTTCTGTTGCCTTAGCTGCTTTACTCACCTTCACCTGCGCCGCCGCGAATGCATCCGGAACCGGCCCCGAAGCCGTAGTGCACGCATTTTTTGATGGATTGATGCACGAACGATTTGAGAACAGGTTCGGCTTGAACAAAGACGGGCAATTCCTGCTGCTGTCCACGAAGTTGCAGGAGCTCGCAGCGGCAGTGGAATGCAACGCCGCGCACACACCAATCCCTGACGAGGATGCGCCCAAGCCCCCGCCAAATTCATCCGCCGACGCCGAATTGGTGTTCGATCGCTGGGATCGCCCGACCGCATGTCTGGTAAAAAAGTCCAGTACTGGCAAGGCACACGCTTCGGTGGACGTTGAGTGTACCTGGGATGGCACAAGCGATCATGCAGCAGGCGAGCACATAACGCTGCACGTTGAAGCCGAAAGGCAGCAACGCCGCTGGGTGATCAGCAATGTAAGGCACGGTGAGCAAAGCGACGGCGCAGGGACTGTCACGAATTTGATTGATCGTTTGCGTATGGGTGCGAGTTACGAGCCGATCCCGCCCGTATGCAGGGTTCCGCGCAAGTAGCGCGACGAATCCGCTATGTGTACCATGCCGCCATGACTACCGAAACCATCACCTGCCCTACTCACGGCGAAAGCCAGTTCGCCTACGTCTGCAAACACCTGATCGCAAACCCGGCCCAAAAATGGCACTGCGGCTATCCGGAGGAAGACGATCCCTGGCGCGATGCCTGGTGCTCCGCTTGCAATGAAGCCTTCGAGCGTGAAGGCGAGTGGAACGAGAATAACGAGGGCGTGGCGGAGATCGGCTTACTGTGCGGTCATTGCTATGAAGATGGCATCGCACAAAGCGTCACCAGCATGGATGACGCCACTGCTGCGGCCTGGGCACAATACCTGGAGACCCAATGCGATGCCCTGCAGTCGAAGCAGCAATCGATGGTCGACAGCTTGAAAATAAACGATTACCCGCGCTGGGACTATTATCAGGATGCCGCACAGCTGGTGTTCTCCGGCGGAGAACAAGCCGACCTGGTAACTGATGTCGAATTTGTCGGCACGCTGTCGACAGCCAACGATACCTGGATGTGGTCGTGGGCGAATTTCAACTTGCTCGAACCTGTTCGTTCGCGCATCAGCGCGGTGCGCGACATCGGCGAGGAGCAAGGCTTTCCTCTCCTGACTGTCCCAAAGTGGAATGCCGACATCCAGGATGGCTGGCACATGACAGCCATTGCGCTCGACATACTCGACGGCTTGGGCGCATATCGCGTGCCAACCGATAACGACTATATCTTCATGGTCGTTCTATCTGCCCAGTTGCGGGAATAGCGTCAACCAGCCTTCATTGCGTTCGCTCAAGCATCCAAACCGCCGAATGCCCTAATCTGGTTGAAGGACAGGCATCACTTCAATACATATCAGCAGATGATATACTTCTAAGTATGGCGATCCCGTCATCGAAACTCTGCTGGATCTGGACGGTTCCATTCTACGCACAGCATTACTGGAAGACTTCTTTCGGAACGTTGATCAGTTGCTTCAGGAGTTACGACGAAAATGAAAACAATCGTAATCGGCATCATGCCGCAAGACCGGATCCGTGAGCGCGTTCTCGAAATCGCGCGGGGAAGTTACGTTCCCAAACCTAATGAGCCGAAAATCTGGTTCACGTCCATGAAGTCCCTGGCTGAGGTTCTGAGCGACGACAACCGCGCTTTGCTTCACGTGATAATGGAGACCAAGCCAGAATCAATTGCCGCGCTGGCCGAGGCCACCGGCCGAAAGCCAAGCAATCTGTCACGCACTCTGAAAACAATGTCCAATTACGGCATCGTCGAGCTCAAACGGGCGCGAAACCAGGTTCGCCCGGTCGCCAGGGCGACCGAATTCCATATCGTCGCTAAATAATTGATTCGGGCTTAAACCCGGGCGTTGCGGATCACCACATACTGCTTTCGGAACTCCAGGCCATGTTGCGGCCAGGTGGCGGCGTACTTTTTCAAGAGTTCGACACCAGCCGGGAAATCTTCACCGTTGATACGGCAATCAGCGGCAAGCATGCCGTCGTCATCCCTGCACGCGTATAAGCGGACGCCGAAGAATGCCTGGGAGGCAAGCTGTTCACTGAAAGCGTCGATTGAATTCGTGAATAAGCAGCAGGGGCAGAAATCGTGACATTGGTCGCCGCACGCCTCTTCCACCGGGGTGGCCGTCATATGGTGAATATACGGGCCCATGAAAATCTTGCGCAGTAAGTCGGGGGCGCCATTCTCTGAGGGCTGCGGCATTTCCATCACCAGACTGGCATTGACTTCATCCGTCACGGCATCGATCAAGGTAGCGAGGTCGGTTTGGGCCCAGCTACGGAATCCGTTCAATAGCGCCTCCACTTCCGTAGTGCCGCCAGCATGCTGGAACTCGAACAGCCCCTCCGGGAAGTACTTAGGATGCCTGCAGCAAACCTTCGACACCGTCCGTAAGGAATTCTCGCGAATCGAATGGGAATCGAGATATTCCAACGAGAAGACCAGGCCATTTTCCATGACGATGCCGTCCGCTGTTTCCCGACATTCGAAGCCCTCTTCACGTAGGGCTTCGATGAACAAGCCTTCAAGTGTGGCCAACTGTTCTTCGTCATCCTTAATCGCAGCAGTTGGCTCACAGTCATTTGCAACCGATCGTTTAAAGAATGAGGCTATCCATTTCAGCATAGTAAAAAAACCAATTTTTCTTCAATGCAGCATTGTACGATGCGCTACGTCCGGGTGAGATTCATATCTGTTAGTATTGGCGCACTTTCATCGCAGGGTTGCGCAATCGCATGTCTACTACCCGTAAATCCGCTATCGCCGGCGCTGTGGCCGGTCTTCTTGTTGCCGGTATCGGCGCTTGGTATGCAAGCAACCACAAACCCAATGCGGCACTGCCCCCAGTGGCCGCTGCTGCGCCAGTGCCGGCGGCAAAGGCGAACGTGAGCCGCGACCAGGCAGTTGAGAAGCTGATGGCGCTGCCGGAGGTGAAACGCCTGGCGGATGCCATCGAAAAACGCAGCGGCGGCGAGCGCCATGGCGCGCTGCTCGAAACCGATCCTGCACCGCGCGATGTAAAAGGTAGCCCGTACTACCAGCTCATCTTCGTGGAGAACGGGGACGACATGGCGCAGGCGGTGGCCAGCTTCCTGGTCTCGCATGCGAACGGCGAGATTCTCGTAGAAGACGATATCAGCGGCGAGCTGATGTCGCTCGATCAATGGCGCAAAGGCCTGAAGGAGTAAACCATGTACACCCTCTACTACGGCCGCGGCACGGCCAGCCTGGCGATCCACGCCGCGCTGAAAGAGATCGGCGCCCCTTACGACCTGGTGGAAATTGACATTGAGGCGGGCCAGCAGCGCAGCCCGGAATACCTGCGCATCAACCCGCAGGGCAAGGTTCCTACCCTTCTCATCGACGGCAAGCCCTTCACCGAATCAGCGGCGCTCATGATGATGCTGGCTGAACGCCACCCCCAGTCCAACCTTGCGCCGGCAGCCGGTTCGCTGGCTCGGGCCGAATGGTATGAATTGATCGTGATGATGGCGAATAACCTGGGCAATAACTTCCGCCTGTGGTTTTACCCGTCCGATGTCGCCAGCACGAAGGAAGACAGCGCCCTGCGCAGCGCAATCCAGCAACGCATCGAAGCGATGTGGGCGACGCTCGACGCACGCCTGGCCAATAATGGCCCTTACCTGCTGGGCGAAACGTTTTCCGGCGCAGACCTGATGCTCACCATGTACATGCGCTGGTCGCGCAACATGCCGCGTCCTGCTACCGCCTGGCCGGCATTGCAAAAATATGCCGACATGATGCGCGCCCGCCCGAGCTGGCGCCACATTACGGAAGTAGAAGCACTCACTGGATGGTAAAAGATGTTCAAGAAGTTGTTTGCGGCGTTCAGCGCCAAATCGAAGACCCGCGCTGACGCGCCGTACGGCACGGAAGAATTAAACACCGTGCACAAGATGCTGTTCGCCGACGAAGTCGGCCAGCTCTTTGGCGAAGCTCCGGATGCGCGCGTGGTGCAAGCCATTGCACAGGACGCCAACGAAGAATCGCGCGTACGCCTGCTGGCCGCACACTGGCTGCGTGCCAATGGCCATGCACCTGCTGCGCCGGAAGTACTGGGCGTTGTGATTGAAGTGCCGCTGGATGGCAGTATGGATACCCTGGCCGCCTACGCTGACGGGCGTGTGCGCTACATTAACCAGACCGGCCGCACCGCCGTTTTCGAAGGTGCGCCGGCCGATGTCGCTGCCCAGGCCAAAACGCTGGTGGCAAGCGCCATTCCAGCTTTCGTCAAGGCCTCAACGCAAAAGCCGGTGTATGCGCCGGGCGCGGGCCAGTTGCGCTTCACCTTCCTTTCGCAGGATGGCAATCGCGTCACGGATGGCTTCTTCAGCGACATCGTGCGCGACGAGCTGGCCAAGCCCGTCCTCGAGCAAGGCCAGCGCCTGCTGGACCTGGTGGTCAAGCAGGGGAGCGAGCAGTAAGGGGAGCGGGTGCGCTCTGCACGCGCCCGACCCACCACACCGAGAAGAAGATCAACGCCGTGGCAATCAGGCCGATGGTGTCATAACCCAGCAAACGCCCCGCCGCATCGGTATGCACCAGCAAACCGCCGGCGAAGGCGCCAATCCCCGTCCCCATCTGCTGTACCGCCGCATTCGCGCTGAGGAAAGCACCGCGCCGCTGCGGTTCGGGGATGGTGGTCAGCAAGGCCTGAAGCGGTACGAAACGCCCCGACATCGCCACCATGAAGAATGGGAAGAACAGCATGATCAGCAGCAGCGGAATCTGAGGCATATGCGTCATGAACAGGGTGGGCAAAACCGAGAACAGGGCTACCCAGCGGAACACGCGCTGCTTGCCGGCCTTGTCTGACCAGCCGCCGATCAGGCGTGAGCTGAACAGGGTTGCGATGCCGCCGCACAGGTAGACGTAGCTGATCTGTGCCGGCGCGATGCCGAGGTTCCCGACCAGCATAGGCGAAATGAATGGGATCACCATCATGCCGCTGACCGTGACCACGAAGCACAGCAGGAAGCCGCGCAAGTGGGCGCCTACTGTGAACAGGCCAAACAGCTCGGGCAGCACGCGTGCCAGCGGCACCGGTGCATTCGCCAGGTGCGCCGTCATCGATGGCAGCGTACGCGCGGCAACCAGCCACACGATCATCGACAGCACTACCAGCAGGTAGAACGGCGACTGCCAGCCGAAGTGCGCGCCGAGCATGACCCCGATCGGCACGCCCGCAATCGCGGCCATGCTGAAGGAAGTCATCACGACGCCAGTCGCGGCGCCGCGCCGTTCCTGCGGAATCAGGTCGGCGATGATGGACATGCTGATCGCACCCAGCACGCCGCCCGTCATCCCTGCAAAGGCGCGCGACAGCACCAGCACGTGGAAGTTCGGCGCCAGCGCGCAGGCCAGGTTCGACAGGTTGAACAGCATGAATACCGTCAGTTGCAGCTTCTTGCGGTCAAAGCGGTCGGCATAGGTTGCCGCCAGCAGGCCTGAAAGCCCGGCACACCAGGCGTAAGCCGAGACGGCGCCCGAGACCTGGGCCGCCGAAATCGTGAATGCCTTCATCAGCTGCGGCGCGAGCGGCATCATGACCATGAAGTCCATGATGACGGTGAATTGTATGAACGCCAGCAGCCAGAGGACTGTGCGTTCGCGTTGTGGAGTGAGGGGCTGGGGCATCAGTTGAGTTCGTTAATTTCATTGATGGCGCGCTTGAGGATAGCGCGAATTGCGTCGACGTGCTCGCGGGTGCTGCGCGGGCCGCGGCCACGGGTAATGACAGCGTCTTTCAAGGCATGCATCAGGGTACGCAAGTCGCCGCCGTCTTCGCCGCGCGCATTTTCGACCAGGCGGGCCATATAGGCGTCCACCATATTGCGATTCTCATCGAGGAATTGCTGCCCTTCCGGCAGGACAGAATACAGCTTCTTGTTGCCGTCCTTGACGATGTCGACATGGCCCATGTCGGCCATCATCGACAGCAGTGGGTAAATCGCGCCCGGGCTCGGTGAATAGCTGCCGCCGGTCAGCGTTTCCAGCTCCTTGATGATTTCATAACCGTGACGCGGCTTGTCGGCAATCAGTTGCAGCACGACGTAGCGCATCGCGCCCGCGTCAAACATTTTCGGACCGCGGCCGCCGCCGCGCTGGTGATGGTGGTGCTCATGGTGCAGCCGATGGTGGCCGCGAAAAAAATGAAACATGGCTTTCTCCTGAATAGTTAAGATATATCGTATTAAGTCATATCTTAACTCACTTTTTGCAAAATGCAAGAAGCCCGAATGTTAAATCCCGCATGGAAGCCAACCGGCACGCGCCACACAATGGCCTCACATAGGGGGAGGTGGGAATGGACAGCCATAAAAAACACGGGGAATTGCCGGGGCGCCTGGTCATGCTCGGTTTCGGCAGCATTGGCCAAGCTGTGGTGCCGCTGCTGTTTCGCCACTTCGAACTGGAACCGGCGCGGGTCACGGTGGTCTCGCGCGGCCCGGACAAGAGCGGTATCGCCGAAGAATACGGTATCTGCTACCAGGCCACGCCGCTGCAGGAAGGGAATTTCGAGAGCATCCTCGATCCCTTGCTGGAGAAAGGAGATTTCCTGCTCAACCTCTCGGTCGACGTATCAAGCCTGGACCTGATCCGCTATTGCTGGCGGCGCGGCATCCTTTACCTCGACACCTGCACCGAACCATGGAAGGGTTTTTATGAGGACGAACACCTGTCGCTGTCGCAGCGCTCGAATTACGCGCTGCGCGAGGCAGTGCTGGCCTTCCGCCTCGACAAACGCCACGGCGCAACGGCCGTCGTCACGCAGGGCGCCAATCCGGGCCTGGCGTCCGTGCTGGTGAAGCAGGCACTGATGAATATGGCGCGCGACCAGCACCTCGAAGTGGAGCGCCCAACGTGCTACGAGGACTGGGCCAGGCTGGCGCAGAAGCTGGCAATCAAGGTAATCCACATCGCCGAGCGCGATACGCAAATCTCCAGCCGCCGCAAGGCGCGCGACGAATTCGTCAATACCTGGTCGGTGGATGGATTCGTCAGCGAAGGCTTGCAACCGGCGGAACTGGGATGGGGCAGCCACGAGAAGCATTGGCCGGCCGACGCAGAGCGCCACGGTTATGGCAGCGACGCCGCGATCTACCTCAATCGCCCCGGCATCGCCACGCGCGTGCGAAGCTGGACGCCGCTGGAAGGCCCATACCACGGATTTCTCGTCACACATGCCGAGTCGATTTCGATCGCCGACCACCTGACACTGCGCGAAAACAACAAGGTGGTCTACCGCCCTACCGTGCACTACGCCTACCATCCCTGCGACGACGCCGTGCTGTCGTTGCACGAGGTGGCGGGCAAAAACTGGCAGCAGCAAAACGAGCAGCGCATCATCGGCAAGGAAATCGAGAGCGGGACCGACGAACTGGGCGTGCTTTTGATGGGCAATGAAAAAGGCGCCTACTGGTTCGGTTCTCGCCTCAGCATCGAGCAGGCGCGCGCGCTGGCACCGCATAATTCGGCCACTTCGCTGCAAGTGGTGGCCGGCATCCTCGGCGGCATCGCGTGGGCACTGCGCAATCCGGATTGCGGCGTGGTGGAGCCGGACGATATCGACGACCAGCTTGTCATGGAAATCGCCGCGCCCTACCTGGGCGATCTGGTTGGCGTGTACGGCGACTGGACGCCCCTCAAGGAACGCAGCGGCCTGTTCGAGGAGCCTTGCGACCAGGACGATCCGTGGCAGTTCCTGAACTTCCGAGTTACCTGATATATGGGCACGCTGCTGCGCAAAGAACTGGGCGTAATCGAGAACTCATACTATGAGGCCAGCGTGCAGCGCGCGGCCGCCCAGCCCCCTTTGGCTGGCAGCACCAGCGCGGATGTTTGCGTGATTGGCGGCGGCCTGGCCGGACTGTCCGCCGCACTGGAACTTGCGGAACGCGGCTATTCCGTGGTCCTGCTCGAAGCGCAGCGCCTCGGGTGGGGAGCTTCCGGGCGCAATGGCGGCCAGGTGCTGCCAGGCTTCGGAAACGATGGCGAGCACGCTATTGAGCGCCAACTGCCGCGCGAAGACGCGCGCCGCGCATGGGACGCTTCGGTAGCCGGCGTGCAGTTGCTCCGCAAGCGCATCGACAAGTACAGCATCGATTGCGACTACAAACCCGGCGCGTTAAGCCTCGCTGTCAAGCCCAGCAAAATGCGGGCACTGGAAGCCTGGGGGCGGCATGTGGAAAAAGCCTACGGTTATCCACTGCACTGGATATCGCCGCACGAGATCGGCCGCTGGATCGACAGCCCGCGCTTTCACGCAGGCGTGGCCGATATGGGTGGCGGACATGTGCACCCGCTCAAATACACCCTTGGGCTCGGGCGCGCTGCAATGGCGGCAGGCGTGCGCGTTTTCGAAGATTCGCCGGTATTCCTGCTGGAGCGCGGCGACACCGCGCTGGTTCATACAGCGCAGGGACAGGTGGCGGCGCGCTTTGTGGTGCTGGGCGCGAATGTCTATCTCGCGGAGTACGGCAACCTGGTGCCGCAGGTCAGCGCCCGCATCATGCCGGTCGGGACGTATATCGTCGCCACCGAGGCACTGACCAGGGAGCATGCGGAGAGCCTGCTGCCGCGGCGCAGCGCCGTATCGGACACCAATTTCGTGCTGGATTATTTCCGCTTCAGCGCCGATCACCGCTTGCTGTTTGGCGCCGGCGACAGCTACAGCGCCAAGACGCCGGCCAACCTGGTCGAACGCATCAGGCGCCGCATGGTGGCGGTTTTCCCGCAACTGGCGGACGTCAGCATCGAGTATGCGTGGGGCGGTTTTATCGACATCAGCATGAACCGCGCACCGGACCTTGGCCGGATCGGCAACAACATCTACTACATGCAGGGATTCTCAGGCCACGGGCTGGCCTTCACCGGCATGGCCGGCTTGCTGGTGGCGGAAGCGATTGCAGGCCAGGCGGAGCGCTTCGACATCTTCGCGCGCGTAAAGCATGCCCCCTTCCCCGGCGGCACGCTGCTGCGTACGCCGGCGCTGGTATTAGGCATGCTCTACTTCCAGATGAGGGATATGTTCTAGTTATCCAGGTGGGAGATCTGCAGGCGGCGGCTTTCCTGCACCACGCCGTTGGCCTTGTGCTCCAGCACCAGCTCGGCGTTCTGCTCGTCCAGCGAGATGCCGACCGACAGGATGTCGATCAGGAGCAGCTGCAGGATGCGCGAGATCATCGACAGGAAAGCACTGCTGTCCTCCGTATGATCGACGGCCAGACAGACCGTGGCCTTCTTGGCCAGCGGCGACTGGCTGCTGGTGATGGCGATCACGTCGGCGCCGGCATTGCGCGCCGATTCAACCGCTTCAACCAGCTCCGGCAGCTTGCCGGAATTGGAGATTGCAATCACCACGTCGCCCGGCTTCAGCAGTTCTGACGCCAGTTTGAACAGGTGCGAGTCGCCATAAGCAGCGGTCGGGATGCGGAAGCGGAAGAACTTGTGCTGGCCGTCCAGCGCCACCACGCGCGAATTGCCCATGGCGTAGAACTCGACCTTCTTGGCCTTGGCCAGCAGCTCGATCGCGCGGTCCAGCGAATGCACGTCCATCTGGTCGCGGAATTTCAGGATCGCGGAGACAGTATTGTCGATTACCTTGGCGCTCAGGTCGTGCGTGCTGTCCGATACGCGCACCTGGCTATGGCGCACAGGGATGGCGCCGGTCAGGCTGGAAGCGAACTTCAGCTTGAAATCGGCCAAGCCCTGGAAACCGAGCGAGCGGCAGAAACGGATCACCGTCGGCTGCGATACTTCCGCCAGGCGCGCAATATCGGCAATCGGCTCGTTCAGGACCAGGCGCGGTTGCTCGATCACCAGCTGCGCCACACGCTGCTCGGCGGGAGTCAGCTCCGATTTCAGCGTCTGCACGCGCTCCATCAGCGTATTGGCGCCCGTGCGGCCGCGCAGGTGCTCGGACAGGATCGAGGCCACGCCGTAGAAGGCGGGATACGGCGTAGTAATCACGTACGTCGGGATCTCGGCCAGGTAGGACGAGAAGCGGCCCTTGGCTTCAAAACGGCTGCGGAACGGCGATTCCTTGAACCACTCGCCCATGCGCGGGACGATGCCGCCGCCAATGAAGATGCCGCCGAAGGAACCCAGCGTCACCGCCAGGTTGGCCGCAGCGCCACCCAGCATGGCGCAGAAGCATTCCAGCACTTCGATGCACAGGGCGTTCTTGTCTTTCAGTGCGCCGGCGATGATTTGCTGCGAGGTCAGGTCGCGCACATTCAGGCCATTGCGGCGCGCCAGGGCGCGGTAGATGATTTCCATGCCCGGGCCGGAGATCAGGCGTTCGTTCGACACGTGCGGCCAGGTCTGCCAAGCGTATTGCAGGATCGCGTATTCGCGCTCATCGGCCGGCGCAAAGTTGGTGTGGCCGCCTTCGGAACCCAGTGTCACGAAACCGTCGGTGGTTGGAATCACGCCCGAGCAGCCCAGGCCAGTGCCCGGGCCGAGCACGCCGATCACCGAGTTCTGCGCCGGGGAGCCGCCGCCGACCTGCATCAGGTCTTCCGCCTTGAAGCCCGGGATGGCCATGGCCAGCGCGGTGAAGTCGTTCACCACCAGCAGGGTATGCAGGCCCAGTTCGCGCCGCACTTCGTCGGTGGAGAACTGCCAGTCGCGGTTGGTCATGCGGATGTAGTCGCCATGCACCGGATTGGCCAGCGCCAGCGCGCCGTGATTGAGGTTGACGTCTCCGTGGTCCGCCAGATAGCTGCGCAGCAGTGGAACGATGCCGGTGAAGTCGTCGCATTGCAGCACGCGCACCGCCTGGAACTCGCCGGGGGCGGTTTGCAGCGCCAGGCGCGCGTGGGTGGCGCCGATGTCAGCCAGCAGGCGGGGGCCGTCCGCAAAAGCGGATCGGTTAGCTTTTGGGTCTGCCTCTATCTGTTTCATTGTCTTTTAAGTATTAGATAACGCCTTAAAGGCGGGAGGATACCCGAAAAACAAGGCCCCGTGCGCAGACGGGGCCTCTTATATTTATGCTGCGTAGCCAAACCAGGCGCCGTAGCCCGGAAGTTGGACCTCGCCGTTCACCACTTCGCCCGGCAGGCCTGGCTGCTCCAGCTTCTGCGCCCCCTTCGCTGCCGGCAGCGCGAAGTTGACCGGCGCCGCTCCCAGGTTGAACAGCGCAATCACGCTGCGCTCCCCTTCCAGGTCGCGCCGCAAGGCCAATACGGGCTCCGGCGCGTCGTAGAACACGATGTCGCCGCGCGTCAGCTGTGGCATGGTCTTGCGCCAGGCGATCATGCGGCGCGCGAAGTTCAGCGGCGAATCCGGGTCTTCTTCCTGAACCGATGCGGCGATGGCCTTGTGCTCTTCGGCCACCGGCAGCCACGGGGTACCGGAAGTAAAGCCACCGTGCGAACCCGTGGTCCAGGCAATCGGCGTCCGGCAGCCGTCGCGGCCCTTGAATTCGGGCCAGAAGGTCTTGCCGTACGGGTCCTGGATCAGTTCATACGGCACGTCGGCTTCGCTGAAGGCCAGCTCGTCGCCCTGGTACAGGCAAGGCGTGCCTTTCAGCGACAGCTGCATGGCCAGAACCAGTTTGGCGAAAGCCGCCTGGTTGCTCATGCCGTTCCAGCGCGTCACCACACGCACCGCGTCGTGGTTGCCGACCGACCAGGAAGGCTGGCCTTCCTTCACACGCGCCTTGAAGTCTTCCACTTGCTTGCGGATATGGCCCGCGCTGCCGTCGGCCGTCAGCAGGTTGAAGCTGTAGGCCATGTGCAGCTTATTGCCGCCGGCCATATATTCAGCCATCACGCCCAGCGAATCGTCCGCGCCCACTTCGCCGATGGCCACGGCGCCGTATTCGTCCAGCAGCTTGCGCACCTTTTCCAGGAAGGCGACGTTCTCCGGCTGCGTCTTGTCGTGAATGTGGGCCTGCATGCCGTAGGGGTTGGCGTCGCTCACCGTGGAGGTGTCGCGTACCAGGGCCGGAGGGTTGCTGCGCAACTGGCGGTCGTGGAAGTGGAAGTTGCAGGCATCCATGCGCACGCCATCGACGCCGCGCTCCAGCCAGAAGCGCAGCGCGTCGAGGTGGGCCTGTTGCACGTCCGGATTGTGGAAGTTCAGGTCCGGCTGGCTGACCAGGAAGTTATGCAGGTAGTACTGCTTGCGGCGCGAATCCCACTGCCAGGACGAGCCGCCGAATACGGACAGCCAGTTGTTGGGCGGGTTCCCGTCCGGCAGCGGATCGGCCCAGACGTACCAGTCGGATTTCGGATTATCGCGCGACGAGCGGCTCTCCTTGAACCAGGGGTGGTCTTCGGAAGTATGCGACATGACCTGGTCGATCATGATTTTCAGGCCAAGGCTGTGCGCCTTGGCGATCATGCGGTCGAAGTCGGCCAGGGTGCCAAACATCGGATCGACGTCGCAGTAATCGGCCACGTCGTAGCCGAAATCGCGCATCGGGGATTTGAAGAACGGGGAGATCCAGATGATGTCCACGCCCAGCTTGGCGATGTAGTCGAGGCGATCGGTAATACCATTCAGGTCGCCGATGCCGTCACCATTGGTGTCCAGGTAGCTGCGCGGATAAACCTGATAAATGATTGCTTCGTTCCACCAAGGTGTGCTCATATTCCTCATCCTGATCAAAAACAGTTATGTAGATAATATACATTATGAACAGGGGAAGTTCAAATACTATGATTCCTTATAAATCAACAACTTAGTATTTTTGATGTAGCCAAACTACATATAAGTGAAACCAGTAGTTGCCAACACAGGTGGGTTCGCATAGCATCGCGCCCATTATTAGAAACGGGAGAGCTCATGTCGACGCAAGAACTGGAACAGGGTAACGGGCCGATGCCCCGGCAAATCCCGTACATCATCACCAATGAGGCCTGCGAGCGTTTCAGTTTTTACGGCATGCGCAACATCCTGGTGCCATTCCTGATCAGCACCCTGCTGCTATTCATCCCGTCCGAGCAGCGCGCCAGCGAAGCGAAGCACGTTTTCCATACCTTTGTGATCGGCGTGTATTTCTTCCCCTTGCTGGGCGGCTGGCTGTCGGACCGCTTCTTCGGCAAGTACAACACGGTGTTCTGGTTCTCGCTGATTTACTGCGCGGGGCACGCCTGCCTGGCCCTGTTTGAGAGCAACCTGAATGGCTTCTACTTTGGCCTGTTCCTGATTGCGTTTGGTTCGGGCGGCATCAAGCCTCTGGTGGTTTCCTTCGTCGGCGATCAGTTTGACCAGACCAACAAGAAGAAGGCCAAGGTGGTGTTCGATGCCTTCTACTGGAGCATCAATTTCGGTTCCTTCTTTGCCTCGCTGCTGATGCCGATCTTCCTGAAGGACTTCGGTCCGGCCGTCGCCTTCGGCATCCCAGGCATCCTGATGTTCATCGCTACCCTGGTGTTCTGGTCAGGCCGCAAGAAGTACGTGCATGTGCCGCCATCGGAGCCGAGCCAGGATTCCTTCACACGCGTCGCCAAGACTGCACTGATGTCGACCGTCCCGGGCCAGTCCCGCCCCGGCCTGACCGTCGCCATCATCGGCGTGGTGGCTGCGCTGGTTTCGCTGGCCATGACGCCTTCCTGGGGCTTCGTGATCGCAGCCTGCACCGCGCTGGTACTGGTGATGGCCTTCGGTGGCATCGGAACCTCGATGCAACTGGAACGTGCACGCGGCAAGCATAGCGACGAAGCAGTCGATGGCGTGCGCGCCGTGCTGCGCATCTTTATCGTATTTGCGATGGTGACGCCATTCTGGTCCCTGTTCGACCAGAAGGCTTCGACCTGGATCGTGCAGGCCAACGACATGGTGCACCCGACCTACGAAATCCTGGGCTGGTCGTTCTCCTTCGTACCGGCACAGATGCAGGCGCTGAACCCGTTGCTGGTGATGCTGCTGATCCCATTCAATAACATCGCCCTGTTCCCGCTGCTGCGCAAGCTGGGCATCGAGCCGACGCCGCTGCGCCGCATGGGCGCCGGCATCTTCTTCTCGGCGCTGGCCTGGGTGGTGATTGGCACGCTGCAGGTGGTGATGGATGGCGGCACGCCGGTATCGATGGCCTGGCAGATCCTGCCGTATGCCCTGCTGACGTTTGGCGAAGTGCTGGTCTCCGCTACCGGTCTGGAATTCGCGTACTCCCAGGCACCAGCCTCGATGAAGGGCGTGATCATGGCGCTGTGGTACCTGGCCGTCACGGTCGGCAACCTGTGGGTGCTGATCCTGAACGCGGGCGTGAAGAACGATGCGGTGTCGGCCTATATCAAGACCACCGGCTTCTCGGTGATGGCCTTCCAGATGTACTTCTTCGCCGCCTTCGCCGCGCTGGTCGCAGGCTGCTTCGCGCTGTACGCTATGCACTACAAGATGGTGGACTTCTACCGCAAGGAGCCCGAGCCACAAGTCTGCTACGGCACTACGCCTGAGCCGCAAAAGGCTTAACTTACCCTGAGAGCTCGCGTCTACGCGAGCTCTCTTCCGCAAACACCTGCTTCAGCGAAGGCGCCTCAAGCACCGCAGCCCCCCACGCGGCCAATTGCTCTTCGCTCGCCCCGGCCAATTTCTTGCGCACCGCGACTGACACTGAGCCAAATCGCTGGACCAGCAGCTTTTCTAAAAGCTCGGCCGCGCCTTCCTTCCGCCCTACTTTCCGACCCAACTGCCATCCCTTGTCCAAGAACGACTGTTCCAATGGGCTGATCCATTCCACTTTTCGCTCCTTTTCCAGCTTGAGAATGGCTCGCCAGTAGCGGGCCTGCTGAGGCTCTGCCAATGCCATCATCCAGTTGATCACTTTGAACAAAACGATTATGCGCCGTTTGCTCCAGGCCCGCTGATACAGTAATTTGGTCAGCTGCCACTTGGCTGCAAAGAGCCGGTCCGGGTCGTGATGCATCTGTTGCGTGCGCAAATGCGCCAGCGTGACGAGCGCGAACGGGTTGCGCGAGGCCGTCAGCGCCTCATCCCGCCCGGCATAGTCCTGCAATTTGGCAATTACAAAGGAGATGCCCATCACCGTTCCAAGCACGTCATTGTGGAACGATTGCGGCCGCCAATCCGGGTCGCTGTCGGCTAGTACGACAAGGCTGGCGACCGGCCGCCCATACTCTTTATAGATCCGGTAGTTGTATTCAAGCACTCGCCGAGCAATCGCTCCGTCGTGCTGGACCTGAACTTCAACGTGTACCAGCACCCACTGTGGGGCGCCGTCGAACAGGTAGACCTCGACCAGTCGATCTGGACACAGAGCTCTTCAAAATAGAATGCCATGAAGGCATGGAACGCATGCGTCAGCGCGACCTTCCACGGGGAGTCGTAATGCGCTGGGGGCGTGCGGGTCGGCATCGGGCAAGTCTACCGCCGCGACGCGGCTCTCCGCGTTGAGGAAGCGCAAGCACCGTGGGTAGTGCGGCGAAAATCCGCACAAGGTGCGGATGGAATTCCGGAATTCCGCCACTGCGGCGCGCCCCGGACGCCTCGCTCGACCGACAGTACCCCAATAAAATCAAGAACTTGCCGCATTCCAATTTTCTGGCATGAAAGCTGCTATTGACTGGTCAAAACACCCCTTATCCAGGAGACCAGCATGACCAAGCTTAAACTCGCATCCCTCCTCGTGGCCGCAGCATTTGCGTCCGCCGCCAACGCCCAGGAAGTTGTCCGCCTCGGCAACCTGAAATTCGCGCACTACGGCGCCGTTTCGTATATCAAGGAAATCGCACCGAAGTGCGGCATCAAGGTCGAGGAACACGTCTTCGCCAAAGGCCCTGACGTAATGCAGGCCATACTGGCAGGCGAGCTCGATGTCGGCGCCACCGCGTCGGAAGCCGCCATCCAGGGCCGCGCCAACGGCGCCCCAATCTACGTCGTCGCCGGTTTCGCCAAAGGTGGCGCGCGCCTGGTCGCGCGCCCCGACAGCGGCATCAAGGCAATCAAGGATTTGAAAGGCAAGAAAGTCGGCGTGACCCGCGGCGGCATCCACGAAGTCCTGCTGGCAGCCGAACTGTCGCAGGCCGGCCTGACCTTCTCCGACCAGCCGGGCAAGGACGTGCAACTGGTGTTCCTGGCCTTCGCAGACCTGAACCAGGCCCTGCTCGGCAAGAACCTCGACGCGATCATGCAATCGGAACCGCAATCCTCGCAAGCCATCAACAAGGGCTTCGGCGTGGAAGTCATGAAGCCGTATGACACCCCGATTGGCGAACCAGTCCGCACCATGGTGATGAGCGAGAAGTTCTACTCCACCCGCCGTGCCACCGCCGCCAAGTTCATGAACTGCTTCGTGCAGGCCACCAAGACCTTCATCGACAACAAGCCGACCGCCGAGAAGTACGTGCGAGAAATAATCTTCAAGGGCCAGATCACTGCCGACGATTTCCAGGACGCGATCGCCAACTCGCCGTACACCTACGACATCTCGCCGCAGCACATCCAGGTCACCACCGATGTGATGAACAAGACTGGCGTGGGCAAGATGCGCAAGGCGCCGGTGGCTACCGAGTGGGTCAAGACCGACCTGCTGGACGAAGCCAAGAAAAGCCTGAACATCAAGTAAGGCGGGACGAATCATGGCAAAACTGAATTTGCGCCAGCTTGCAGCCGGCTCCGTGGTGCCCGTGCTGATCATCGCACTGTGGCAGGCCAGCGCTTCGCTGGAATGGATCAACCCGCAAGTCCTGCCCTCCCCTTGGGCTGTAGTGACCAAATGGGTCGAATACCTGCTGCCGCTGCAGCCTTACGATCCGGCCGCCAGCTCCTGGCTGGCGTGGGCGCTGTCCGGCGAATTGATTGGCGACACCATCAGCAGCATGTACCGCGTGCTGGTGGGCTTCGCAGTTGGCGCCGGCCTGGCCCTGCCTTTCGGCCTGGTGATGGGTTCGAGCAAGCGCATGTACGACTGGCTCAATCCCCTGCTGCAAGTGCTGCGCCCGATCCCGCCAATCGCTTACATTCCGCTGGCGATCCTGTGGTTCGGCCTGGGTAATGCGCCGGCCGTGTTCCTGATCGCGCTGGGCGCCTTCTTCCCGGTGCTGATGAACACCATTGCCGGTGTGCGCCAGGTGGACGGCATCTACGTGCGCGCCGCCCGCAACCTGGGCGTCAGCCAACGCACCATGTTTGTCCGCGTGATGCTGCCGGCCGCCGTGCCTTACATCCTGTCCGGCGTGCGAATCGGCATCGGCACCGCCTTCATCGTGGTGATCGTTTCCGAGATGATCGCCGTGAACAATGGCCTTGGTTTCCGCATCCTGGAAGCACGCGAGTATTTCTGGTCGGACAAGATCATCGCCGGCATGATCAGCATCGGCCTGCTTGGCCTTGCGATCGACATCGGCATGAACAAGCTGAATAACCACTTGCTGCGTTGGCACCGCGGCCTGGAGAACTAAGATGAGCGCAACCCATATCGACGTCAAAGGCGTCAACAAGGTATTCAAGACCGACAACCGCGAAGTGGTGGCGCTGCGCGACATCAACCTGCAGATCCCCCATGGCCAGTTCGTCTGCCTGCTGGGCCCATCGGGCTGCGGCAAATCGACCCTGCTGAACGCCATCGCCGGCTTCTCGCTGCCTTCCAGCGGCGAAATCACGGCTGACGGCCAACTGATCACCGGCCCGGGCCCGGAGCGCGGCATGGTGTTCCAGGAATACGCGCTGTTCCCATGGATGACCGTGGAAAAGAACATCGCCTTCGGCCTGGAGATCAAGGGCATGGCGCAAGCGGAGATCAAGCAGCGCGTGGACCAGTTGCTGGGCATGCTGTCGCTGTCCGACTTCCGCAACCGCTATCCGAAAGACCTGTCGGGCGGCATGCGCCAGCGCGTAGCAATTGCCCGCGTGCTGGCACTCGATTCGCCGATCATGCTGATGGACGAGCCGTTTGGCGCGCTGGATGCACTGACCCGCCGCAACCTGCAGGACGAGCTGCTGCGCATCTGGGCGGAGCTGAAAAAGACCATCATCTTCGTTACCCACAGTATCGAAGAGGCGATCTACCTGGCCGACCGCATCGTCGTCATGACCTACCGTCCCGGCACCGTCAAGCGCGACATGATCGTGGAACTGCCTCGCATGCGCGATCCTGCTTCGGCTGACTTCAACGCGCTCAAACGCGAACTGGGCGCCCTGGTCATGGAAGAGCAGCAGCGTCACCACAGCGACGAACTGCGCATGGCTGCGGTGGACTAAAATTGCGCTTATGCGCAAACCTTTTCTTCTGCTGTTATCCCCGGCGGCCGCGATCATCGTGGCCGCCTATATGCTTGGCGCTTACCGCGCAGGCAACGAACAGTTGGCGCAAGGCCAACGCCAGCTCCAGCTCATGGCGCCGGAACTGCAATCGGTGCTGGAACGCTTCGAAACCCTGCCCTTCGTGCTGGCGCAACAGCCTGACCTGACCAACGCACTCGCCCACCCAAAAGACCCCGAAGCCATCTCCCGCCTGAACCAGACGCTGCAAACAATCCAGCAGCAAGCCAAGGTCGGCGCGCTTTACCTGATGGACCGCAATGGCCTGACGCTGGGCGCGAGCAACTGGGACCAGCCGCTCGGCTTCGCCGGCAAGAATTTCTCCTACCGCCCCTATTTCCAGGCCGCGCTGCATGGCGAGGCGGGCCGCTTTTACGGCATCGGCACCAGCACCAGCGAAGCCGGCTACTTCATCGCGCAGCCAGTCCAGCGGCATGGCGCGATCGAAGGCGTGATCGCGGTCAAGATCAGCCTTGCAGAACTGGAGCGCAACTGGAACAGCAGCGAAGATCCGATCGTGCTAGCCGACCGGCACGGCGTGATCTTCCTCAGCAACCGCCCGAACTGGCGCTACCACAGCCTGGCCCCGCTGCCGCCGGACGCCCTGGCGGAACTGGCCAGCACGCAGCAATACATCGGCCGCGAAGTCACGCCGCTGGCCCGCGATCCCGGCCCGCGCGTCACGCAGGAAGTGGGCCGGCTTGGCTGGCAACTGATGATCTTCCCGAGCCAATTGCGCGTGGTCCGCAGCGGCATCAACTGGGCGCTGGCCACCGCGCTGCTGCTGGCATGCGGCGGCGTTTCGTATTGGGCCATGCACCAGCGCCGGCGCCGGCGCGAAGAGCGGCTGGCCTTCGACCGCGAGCTGGAGTCGCGCATCGCCCAGCGCACGCAGCAACTGAGCGAAACCAACCGCATCCTGCGCACCACGCAGAACGAGATGGTGCAGGCCGGGAAACTGGCCATGCTGGGCCAGATGGCGGCCGGCATGACGCATGAACTGAACCAGCCATTGGCAGCAATCCGCGCCTTCGCCGACAACGCACGCACCTTCCTTGAGCGCGGCCAGCCGGAGCAGGCCGCCAGCAATCTTGGCCACATCGGCGATGCCAGTGCGCGCATGGGCGCCATCATCAGCCAGTTGAAAGGCTTTGCGCGCAAGGATGAAACGATCGGCCCGGTTGACCTGGGGCGCGCAGTGCGCAGCTCGGCCTTCCTGCTGGAGAGCGAGAGCAAGCGCCGCAACGTGGCGATGGAAATCGATACCGGCACCGAACAGTTTACGGTGGCGGGCGATACGGTGCGCATCGAGCAGGTGCTGATTAACCTGCTGCGCAATGCGCTGGACGCGGTCGAGGGCCGGCCAGAGCCACGCGTCTCTGTCGTGTTGTCGCGCGAAGGCGGCGAAGGCGTTGCCCGTATCAGCGACAGCGGCCCCGGCATCCCACAAGAAGTGGCTGCACACTTGTTCGAGCCCTTCTTCACCACCAAGCCAGCCGGGAAAGGCCTCGGCCTGGGGCTGGCGATCTCCTCGTCAATCGTGCAAGCCATGAACGGCCGCCTGACGGCGCGCAACCTGGACGGCGGCGGCGCCCAGTTTGAGTTACGCTTACCGCTTATTAAAGAAGGAGCTGCCCGATGAAGGCGCTATTGGTTGAAGACGAGGCCGCGCTGCGGCTGGCCACCTCGCAAACGCTGGAACTGGGCGGTTTTGCAGTACAGGCCTGCTCGAGTGCCGAGGAAGCGCTGCCGTTGTTGCTGGCGAATTTCGCAGGCGTGGTGGTGACCGACGTGCGGCTGCCGGGACTTTCCGGGCTGGACCTGCTGGCCCGCGTGGCCGCGCTGGACGCCGAACTTCCGGTCATCGTCGTTACCGGCCATGGCGACGTCACCATGGCGGTCGAGGCCATGCGCGCCGGCGCATACGACTTCATCGAAAAGCCCTTCTCCTCCGAACGCCTGATGGATGCGGTCAAGCGCGCACAGGAGCGCCGCAACCTGGTGCTGGAGAACCGCCGCTTGCGCAGCGAGCGCGCGCAGCATCCTGACATGCCTGACCTGATCGGGCGTTCCGAAGCGATCGAGCATTTGAAGGTCGTGGTGCGCAATGTGGCGCCAACCGGCGTCGATATCCTGATCAACGGCCAGACTGGCACCGGCAAGGAAGTGATGGCGCGGCTGATTCATGCGGCCAGCGGGCGCAAGGGGAATTTCGTCGCCATCAACTGCGGCGCGTTGCCGGAATCAGTATTCGAGAGCGAGATCTTTGGTCACGAAGCAGGCGCCTTCACCGGCGCGCAGAAGCGCCGCATCGGGAAGCTGGAATTTGCCAATGGCGGTACGGTGTTCCTCGACGAGATCGAGAGCATGCCGATGGCTTTGCAGGTCAAGCTCCTGCGCGTGCTGCAGGAGCGCCGCCTTGAGCGGCTCGGCGGGAATGAGTCGGTGGCGCTGGATTGCCGGGTTGTTGCGGCCAGCAAGGCCGACTTGCTTGCCCTGTCGGCGCAAGGGCTGTTCCGCGAAGACTTGTATTACCGGATTGGCGTGATCAGCATCGACTTGCCGCGCCTGCGCGACCGGCGCGAGGATATTCCGCTGCTGCTGGCGCACTTCGTCGCCGAGGCGGCCCAGCGCTACCAGCGCCCAATGCCGATGTGGACGCCGGAGCAAATGGCCGCCTGGCAGGCAGCGGATTGGCCGGGCAATGTGCGCGAACTCCGGAATTTCGCTGAACGCCTGACACTTGGGCTGGTGCCTGCAGCGGCCAGCGCACCTTCGCATGGGACTGGCGCCGCGTCCGGCGCCGCTTTTGCGACCGGCGCAGGCATTTCGTCGCCCGCGAGCACCGCCACTGGCGCGGGCATGCAATGGGCAGCCGGCGCTGGCGCTACGAACAGCGCCGCGATGACCGCTGGCCCCGCATCGGCGGCCGGCGTCGCCATGGCCGCCGGCGTGCCGGCTGCCGGCGCGGCGCAACCGGAGGCCGAGCAGCCCTCCCTGCCGCAGCAGGTCGACGCCTTCGAGCGCGACCTGATCCTGCGCGCCCTGGCCGCCGCCGACAACAACGTGGCCCTGGCGGCAGACCGCCTGCTGCTGCCCCGCAAAACGCTGTATGACAAGCTGAAAAAGCATCAAATTCAGCGCGACTGAAATGTAGTAAAGCTACACACTTTGCGGTAAGATTTCTGTAGCACCACTACTACGGAGACAAAATGAAGCAGCGCATCCTCGTCGCGGCCCTCCCGGCGGTCTGCGCGGCGTTTTCCGCCGCCGCAGCGCCAACCACCGCTCTCACAGCATCCCCCACCGCCGCGACTGCGCACTCCCTGGCTTCCTGCGACGGCCCGCACGAAACGGTGCTGGCCCGCACCCAAGGCTTTGACGCCCGCGCACTATGGCTGGACGGCCGCCTGGCAAAATGGACCGGCGCCAGCGCCGAGGGCAGCTTCAAACTCTATTACGCATCGGCCGCAGGCCTCAGCGCCCCGCAAGGCGCAACCGTCAGCGGCGCCGACGGCTCCTTGCCGCTGACCGCAACGACCGAATCGCCCCCCGCCCCGCTGGCGCAACGCTTCAAATACACCGGCGACGGCGTGCTGCTCGCGCTCGCCGCCACCGACCGCGCCCGCCTCCCTGCGCTGCTGGCGAAACAGCTGGTACTGGTTCAGGAAAACGCCGACGGTACCGTACGCGATGCCACTGCACTCCAGGTGCCCGGCGCCCTGGACGACATCTACGCCGCCGCCGAGCAGGCGCCCGATCTTGGCGCCACCATCGGCAAAGGCGGCACCACATTCAAGCTGTGGGCACCGACCGCGCAACGCGTATCCGTCTGCGTATTCGAAACCGGCAGCAGCAAGCCAAAATCCATCGCCACCATGCAGGCCGATGCCAAAACCGGCATCTGGTCCGCCAGCGCTCGCGGCAACCTGTCCGGCAGCTACTACAAATATGTGGTGGACGTGGTAGCGCCAAAGACTGGCCTGGTGCGCAATGTCGTCACCGACCCGTACTCTGTCAGCCTGACCACCGATTCCGCCCGCAGCTACATTGCCGACCTGGCCGATCCGCGCCTGGCTCCAGCCGGCTGGGAAAAGGACCAGCCGCCGGCCAAAGTGAAGGCGCAGCCGGACATGTCGATTTACGAGCTGCACGTACGCGACTTCTCGATCAACGACCTGTCGGTCAGCGCCATGAACCGCGGCAAATACACCGCTTTCCGCGAAACCGGCTCCAACGGCATGAAGCACCTCGCCATGCTGGCCAAGGCAGGCCTGACCGATGTGCACCTGCTGCCGGTATATGACCTGGGCAGCGTGCCGGAGAAGGGCTGCGTCTCGCCTGTCGTGCATGGCGCGCCGGACAGCGACCAGCAGCAGAAAATCGTCAGCGACAACGCACTGAAGGACTGCTACAACTGGGGCTACGATCCGTGGCATTACAACGCACCGGAAGGCAGCTACAGCACCGACCCTTCGGACGGCGCCCGCCGCATCATCGAACTGCGCGAAATGGTGATGGCGCTGCACAAGACCGGCCTGCGCGTGGGAACCGACGTGGTCTACAACCACACCTACCGCGGCGGCCAGCACGAGCGCTCTGTGCTGGACCGCATTGTTCCAGGCTACTATCAGCGCCTGAATCTGAAAGGCGAAATCGAAAGCTCCACCTGCTGCTTCAACACGGCCACCGAAAACCGCATGATGGCCAAGCTGATGATCGACTCGGCCGAACTGTGGACGAAGCACTACCACATCGACTCGTTCCGCTTTGACCTGATGGGCCACCAGCCGCGCGCCGCAATGGAAGCGCTGCAAGCACGCGTCAACAAAGCCGCTGGCCGTCACGTGAACCTGATCGGTGAAGGCTGGAACTTTGGCGAAGTGGCGGACGGAGCGCGCTTTGTTCAAGCCTCGCAACTTTCGCTGAATGGCAGCGGCATTGGCACCTTCAGCGACCGCGCGCGTGATGCCGTGCGTGGTGGCGGCGCCGGCGACTCAGGGCCGCAGATGGTCGGTCAGCAAGGCTATATCAATGGGCTGGTGTACGACCCGAATGCCAGTGCGGGCTTGCGGCCGGTAACAGACTTGATGAAGGCTGCCGACCTGGTGAAGGTTGGCCTGGCCGGGTCGATCCGCAGCTATCGCATGCAGACCTTCACCGGCGAGACCAAGGAACTGCAGGCCATCGTTTATGGCGGCAACCAGCCAGCTGGCTACGCAAGTCAGCCGGGCGAAGTGGTCAACTACGTGGAGAACCACGATAACCAGACCCTGTACGATATCAACGCCCTCAAGCTTCCGCTTTCCGCTACCAGCGCTGACCGTGCGCGCGTGCAGATGCTGGCGGCAGCGATCAATGCCTTCTCGCAGGGCGTGGCCTACTACCACGCAGGGTTCGAAATCCTGCGCTCAAAGTCGATGGACCGCAACAGCTTTGAATCCGGCGACTGGTTCAACCGCCTGGACTGGACTTACCAGACGAACTACTTCGGCTCCGGCTTGCCTCCTGCTGCCGACAACGGCAAGGATTACCCCCTGCTCCAGCCCTTGCTGGCTAACCGTGCGTTGCAGCCAACGCCTGCAGATATTGCCTTCGCGCGCGACACCTTCCGCGACTTGCTGCGCATTCGTGCCAGCAGCACGCTGTTCCGGATGCGTACAGCCGACGATATCAAGAAGCGCCTGCATTTCCTGAACACTGGCCCCGACCAGGTAGCCACCGTCGTTGCTGCGCGCCTCGATGGAGCCGGCTACGAAGGCGCAGTCTTCAAGACGGTGGCCTACTTCATCAACGTGGACAAGGTCGAACAGACCATCGTCGCCGCGGGCGAAGCCGGCAAAGCTTATCGCATGCATCCGGTACAGGCTGGAGCGGCCGCTCGCTACGATGCAGCAACAGGCACCTTCACCATTCCAGCGCGGACGGCAATAGTATTCGTTGAATAAACTGTTCGTGGAACTCGGGCAGGCTGCTGCTCGAGCGGGCGAGCCTTTCGGAGATCAAACAGGAGCTGCCCGGCAATGACGGTACGCGAATTCAAAGCCACAGACTTCCCAGCGGTCTGCCGCATCTACCTTGAAGCCAAGCGGGAAGAACTCAAGTTCGAGCCCCGCCCATTTGAGATTACGCCGCTTGACCAGGACGAGGGAATACTGGCGGCCTTTAACGAATCCGATGTTACCGTGTTCGACGACGGAGAAGTGCGCGGCTTCGCGGCGATTTTTGCCGGCCAATTGAGGGCGCTGTTCGTGGACGGAGAGGTGCGAGGCAAAGGTATCGGGCAGGCGCTCCTGGATACCGTGGTGGTGGCGAGGGGATCCGAAGGCATTTCTCTGAACGTGGCAAAGTCCAATGTAGATGCCCTGCGGTTTTACGGGAGAAACGGCTTTTCAATTGCAGGGGAAACAGTAAGGCAATACTCCGGGTTGGAAATCATCTACGTCAAAATGCAACTTTCGAAAGCCCCGGGCAAATTGATGCTGCCGCGCCACCCATTTCACGGGTAACGCGGAACAGTGATATGGCTAACGCCAGATAGCGCTAGACACTTGGGAACGCGGTCTGGATGTGCAACGGCGCCCATGCCGGAGCTGGCAGTACCTTGTCGATCAATACAAAGACAGAGGTGACGTCCACTTTCTCCAGAAATTGCTGCGGGCCTTGCGCAATCACATTGTTACGTCCGACCCTTACTACAGGGCTCCGTACGACATTGGCTTTGATTTTTCCCAGCTGGGCGGTCAGTTGGACAGTGATTTTGCAACTATCCACGCCGTGATTATTCAACCTGGCCAATTCAGCTTGGCCGACAGGATCGTGCAACGCCTCCTGGATGGCCAGGATCTGGTCTTTGCGGCAGGCGAAGGTGGAGTCCTGCTTGATGTTGCGACGATCGAATGGATCGTCGCGCTGTTCGGAGTGCCGGCTGATTGCATGTCCATGGTGAACGCCGCCAGGCCGCTGGCGGCGCTCACTCAGGCACAGGATCTGGTGGATTTCTTCTCGCGTGTAATTCCGGTCGTAGCCCATCGATCAATCTCCATGCGGTGTGTGAAGTGGGTAATCGTGTAAAAGCTGATGACGGCGTGATGCGTTTCACATACTACGCTTTGAAGGAATCGGAGGCGCCATTTTTTTGTATCGAAAAAGGTATCGCCCCCGTATGTTGTTACCGCGGACAGCCTTATTGCGCGAGCAGGATGGTCGAGTTCTTGCCGTTGGTGCGAACGACGCCGTCTTTCACGGTGTAGGTAGCACCGGAATAGGCGTCCTTCAGTTTCACGCCGTCCGCAAATACGCCGCCTACCGTGATGTCGACCGGTTGGCCGGTCTTTACGTCCAGCGCCACGACAACCTTGTCGTCCCCGCGCACGCGGCTGAAGGTGTACGGCGCGTCCGCCAGCTTCTTGTGTTCGCCCGCGCCAATCGATGGATGCGCCTGGCGGAATTTGCCCAGCTTTGCCCAGTGCATCCGCACCTTGGCGTTCGCCTTCAGGTCGCTCCAGTTCATGAAGGAGCGCAGCTTCGCATCGCCCTTCGCTTCGGCCACGTCGAGGCGGCGCGAAATCTCATCGCCGTAGTAGATCTGCGCGGCACCGGGGGCGAGCAGCAGTTTGTTGGCGGTCTCGAACGGCTTCCGGCGCGCAGGGTCGAACGGGTTGCCGTCATCGTGGGAGTCCATATAGTTCATGACCGTGTGCCCTTTCAGCGGACCCGCGAGCTGGGTCGCGTATTTGCCGAATAAGGACTCATAGTCGCCCTTCGCATCGTGCACCATGCCGAAGTTGATCAGGCCATCAAAACCATTGGCGAAGTAATTTGCCTTCTCGCCGCCTCCCATATCGAAATCCTGGCCGTGCGCGATGTTGTAGTTGTACACCTCGGCCAGCATGAAGAAACGGCCATCGCCCAGCACTTTCCTGGGATTCAGGCTTTTCCATTCATCGTGCGCCGCCAGCGCGACCTTGCGCAGTTCCGCCCACACTGCAGGTTCAACGTGCTTGGCTGTATCGGCGCGGAAGCCGTCGACGCCGTACTTGCGTACCCAGTCCGCGTGCCATTTCATCAGGTAGTAACGCGGTGCGCGCGGATAGCCGGTGCGGGCGAAGAATTCATCCAGCTCCTTCACTTCGCGTTCGTAGCGGCCCTCGGCTTTCCACTTTGCCGCAAGCGCCGGCGGCAACTCCACTGGTGCATCGCTCTCGGTGCGGAAATCAGGCAGGTTCTTCACCAGTGTGCAGCTCACGGTGGACGGTACGTCTTTGTACTGGCATTGCGGCTCGGTGCGCACCCAGCCTTCCGGCCAGACCGGATCGGCCTCGGTTACCGGGCCGGTATGGTTCATCACGACGTCCAGCAGCACGCGGATGCCCCGCGCGTGCGCAGCCTCGACGAAATCGCGAAAGTCTTTTTCCGTGCCAAGGTTGGCGTCCATCGCCGTGAAGTCGCGCGCCCAATAGCCGTGGAAGCCGTAGGATTTGCCAGTCCCCTCATCCGTGCCCGCATGGATTTGCTCGATTGGCGGCGTGGTCCAGATCACGTCCACGCCCATGTCATCGAAATAGCCGGACTTGATCTTTGCCGTCAGTCCCTTGAAGTCACCGCCCATGAAGCCGCGCAGCGGTGCAGCGTCGGCCTTGCGGCCGTAGGCCAGGTCGTTGCCCTTGTCGCCATTGGCAAAGCGGTCCGTGACCAGGAAGTAGACGGTCGCATTTTCCCAAAGGAATGGCTTGGGCGGCGCCGCGAGTGCACTCTGTGCGCCGGTGGCAAGCAATAGGGACAATGCGATGGATGAAAGTTTCATTCGGCTTTCCTATGTAATGACTGTTGGATTAGTGCGGCCTGTGTGCATGACGATGCTTGCCACGCTGTCTGCAATGGCAATCAGCCCTGCCAGGGCTTGCTGCGTTGGGATATGGTGCTGCTCCGGGTCTGCCTCGTAGCGTTCGAGATAGACGCGCAAGGTGGCGCCTTCGGTACCGGTGCCGGAAAGGCGGTACACAATGCGAGAGCCATCCGTCATCATGATGCGGACGCCTTGCTGGCTGGCGTGCGAGCCATCTACCGGGTCGGTGTATTCGAAATCATCGGCAGCCTGCACTTCGTAGTGGTTCAGCTTCTGCCCCGGAAGGTTGCGCAATTTGATGCGCAAGTCCTGAATCAGCAGTTGCGCAGCATCGGTCGCGATGGCTTCGTAATCGTGGCGCGAATAGTAATGGCGGCCGAAGCGCTGCCAATGCGCGGTGACGATGTCCTGCACCGAACCGCCGCGCACGGCCAGCAGGTTAAGCCAGAACAGCACGGCCCACAGGCCATCCTTCTCACGAATGTGGCGCGAACCGGTGCCGTAGCTTTCTTCACCGCACAGGGTGGCTTTTCCTGCGTCCAGCAAAGTACCGAAATACTTCCAGCCGGTCGGCGTTTCGTAGCATGGCACGCCGAGGGCCGCTGCAACCTTGTCGGCGGCGCGGGACGTGGGCATGGAGCGGGCGATGCCGGCGATGCCATCCGCATACCCTGGGGCCACAGTCGCATTGGCGGCCAGCACGGCCAGGCTGTCGGATGGCGTGACGACGAAGTCGCGCCCGACGATCATATTGCGGTCGGCATCGCCGTCGGATGCAGCGCCGAAATCCGGCGCAGCGTTGGCGCTCATGATGTCGATCAATTCTTCGGCGTTGACCGGATTGGGATCGGGATGCAAGCCGCCGAAATCTTCCAGCGGTATGCCATTAATTACGGTGCCTTCCGGAGCGCCCAGCATTCCCTCCAGGATGGCGTGGGCATACGGGCCCGACACGGCATTCATGGCGTCGAAACGCATGGTGAAGCCGCCGGCAAACAAGCGGCGGATGGCATCGAAGTCGAACAAGCTCGCCATCAGCTCTGCATAGTCGGCAACAGGGTCTATCACTTCTACCGCCATGCCTTCGATGTTTGCGTGCGTGCCAAGGGTGTCGATGCCAATATCAGGGGCATCGCTGATGCGGTAATGCGCCAGCGCCAGCGTGCGTTCGTAAATTGCTTCGGTCAGCGCCTCCGGCGCAGGACCGCCGTTGGAGGCGTTGTACTTGATGCCGAAATCGCCATCCACCCCGCCGGGATTATGGCTGGCCGAGAGGATGATTCCGCCCAGCGCGCCATGCTTGCGGATCACGCAACTCGCGGCGGGTGTCGACAGGATTCCGCCCTGCCCCAGCAGCACGCGTGCAAAACCGTGCGCAGCGGCCATCTTAAGGATTACCTGAATTGCTTGCCGGTTGTGGAATCGGCCATCGCCACCAAGCACCAGCGTCTTGCCGGCAACGGCGCCGAGCGTGTCAAACACGCCCTGCACGAAATTTTCGAGATAGTGAGGCTGCTGGAAAACTGCGACTTTCTTGCGCAGTCCCGAAGTCCCCGGACGCTGCCCGGGGATGGGTGAAGTTGCTACCGTTTGAATTGCCATATTCGCTCCTCCCGAAAATAAATGGGGACGTACCCCATTTATTTCGAAAATGGGGTACGTCCCCATTTATTTTCCTGCGAATGGCGCGACCGGTGCGCGCCGCTGGATGGCTTAGGCTTCTTTCTTGGCCGAGTCGCTGACGATAAGGGTAACGATGCCTCCGATCGCCATCGACACGCCGCCCAGCACCAGCACGTTGACCGAGTGGCCGTTGAACAGGTGCTTGATGACCGGGCCGAGCACCAGGTTGGCAACGATCTGCGGCAAGACCACGAAGTAGTTGAACACGCCCATGAAGTAACCCATGCGCTTGGCCGGCAGCGCGCCTGCCAGGATCGCGTATGGCATGGTCAGGATGCTTGCCCACGCAATACCGACGCCGATCATCGGCAGCATCAGCATGCTCTTGTCGTGGATGAAGGCGATGCTGATCAGGCTCAGGCCACCGATCACCAGGCAAAGCATGTGCACCATCTTACGGCTGGTAACGTGCGCCAGCTTCGGCAACACGAAAGCAACCAGAGCGGATACGCCGCCGTAGATGGCGAACAGGTTGCCGACCCAATTGCCTGCTTCCTGGAAGATGGCCGATTTGCCGTCGGTGGTGCCGAACACATTTTCTGCCACTGCCGGCGTGGTGAATACCCACATGCCCATCAGCGCGAACCAGGTGAAGAACTGCACAAGGGCCAGTTGCACCATGGTTTTCGGCATGTGCACGAAGCCGCCAAACACTTCCTTCAGGGAGAACAGGAAGCCGCGGCGCTGTGCTTTCTCCATGCGGAATTTCTCGACGTCTTCCGGTGGCAGTTCATCTGCGGTCAGCACAGTCCACAGCACGGACAGGAAGTAAGCGGTGCCGCCGGCATAGAAGGAGTAGCGCACGGAGTCGGGGATGGCGCCGTTGACCACTTCATTGCTGACGTGAAGGAAATTGGTGAAGATCATTGGCAGCAGCGAGGCAATCACGCCGCCCAGGCCAATGAAGAAGGTCTGCATCGCGAAGCCGGCAGTCTGCTGCGATTCATCGAGCTTGTCGCCGACGAAGGCCCGGAACGGTTCCATCGAAATATTGATCGACGCATCCATCAGCCACAGGACGAGGATAGCCATCCACAGCGCACTGGAATTCGGCATCAGGAACAGTGCAATACTCGCCAGCAGCGCGCCAATAAAGAAGAATGGTCGGCGACGGCCCCACTTCGCGTGCCAAGTATTGTCGCTCAGATAGCCAATGATCGGTTGCACCAGCAGGCCGGTAACCGGCGCGGCAAGCCAGAACAGCGGCAGTTCATCCGGGGTTGCACCGAGGGTGGCGAAAATGCGGCTGGTATTGGTGTTCTGCAGGGCGAAACCAAACTGGATGCCGAAGAAGCCGAAGCTCATGTTCCACAACTGCCAGAAGGTCAGCCGTGGCTTGCTGATAATGGAATGCATTTGCATCACTGTCCCCGATTAATTTTGTAGCAAAATAACATGGCGAATTCGGGCTGTCAATGTAGAAACAGCCCGTAAACGCGCGGTTTTACGGCATATTTGTAGTCAGGCTACAAAACGACATGCAATTTTGCCTTCATTGCACCAGCTGCCGGCAATGCCACTCGCAGGGTGCGGCTGCGGGCATCCCAGCGGGCTTCCACTGTCTTGCCATCCAGCTTCACGCTGCGCGGACGGCTTGCCACATTGTGCACCTTGAGCGCATAGGCGCGGCGGACCGGCTGCCATGCTTTGCCGACTTCGGTTTCGATGCCGATTTCGAGGCCATTTGCCGACGCAGCGCCGGTGAAATGGGCGATCTCGTATTTGCCCTGCTCATAGGCGTTGGCGGTGGCGCCGTCATCGTCATACAGCTTGCCGCTCGTCGCGCCTGCGCTGGCGTCGTAGTAGTAATTCAGCTCGATTTGCCTGGTGCTGTAGTCGCGCGTGGTCTGCACTACCTTCGCCAGTGGCACGAATGCTCCGGCGCGCACGAAGACAGGAATATGCTCCGAGACCACCGGCACGACTTCGTTGATGCCGCCTTTGTGCGCGGCGCCGCTGTAGAAGTCGAACCAGACTTTGGCCGATTTCGGGAAATTCACCTCCTTGCGCTGCGCGCCAGGTTCGGTGACCGGCGCCACCAGGAAGTCACGGCCCCACAGGTAAGTAGAAGCTACACCGTCATCACCGCCTTCGAACATGATCGGGCGCATCAGCGGCAAGCCGGTCTGGCTGTTGTCGAACGCTGCGCTGTAGTTATAAGGCAGCATGGCGTAACGCAGGCGGATCGCGTCACGCGCCAGCTCCTTGGTACGTTCGGCGCGGAAGACCGGTTCAGCCGGCACTTCCTCCTGTGCATGCGGACGAAACACGGGCTGGAACACGCCATACTGCAGCCAGCGCACGTACAGCTCGTCGTCCAGCATCGGCGAGGCAAAGCCACCCAGGTCGGAGTGCATATAGGCCAGGCCCTGCATGCCCATCTGCAGCGCGATCTCCATTTGCGACTGCAGGCCGCCCCAGCTGCGCTGCACGTCGCCGGACCACGGGATCATGCCGAAACGCTGCGAGCCCGAATAGCCGGCCCGCATCAGGATGAAGGGGCGCTCGTTCGGGAATTCCTTCCTGTAGCCTTCCGCAATCAGGCGCGCCCAATCGTGGCCGTAGATATTATGGACCTGGTCGGCGCCAAGCTGGCCATTGCTTCCATGGCGCAGTGCGGACGGATGCACCTCCGGTTCGCCTAGGTCGCCCCACCAGCCCACGACGCCACTCTCTTTCAGCTCCTTGTAAATATTCCAGAACCAGTCGCGTCCTTCCGGGCGGTACAGGTCAATCAGGCCGGTGTTACCGAAGTAGAAGTCATACTTGAATGGCGCACCGGAGGTATCGGTGGCCAGCACCTTATTGTCCACCGCTTCCTGCCAGCGGCTGGAGCTGGTCAGCACGAAAGGCTCGGTGATGACGACGGTCTTAACGCCCTTCGCCGCCAGGTCGGCCATCATGCCTTTCGGGTTGGGGAAGCTTTCTTTGTCCCAGGCCAGGTTGCCCATGGTGCCTTTGACGGTCTTGCCGAACCAGTACAGGTCCAGTACCACAGCGTCGACTGGAATCTTGTCGGCGATGAACTTGTCGACCACGGCGCGGGTTTCAGCTTCCGTGTGATAGCCGAAGCGGCTGGCGAAATTACCGAAGGCCCAGCGCGGCGGCAGCGGCTGGCGGCCGGTCAGGCTGGTGTAGTTGGCCAGCACGTCTTCCCACTGCTCGCCAGCGATCACCTGGTAAGTCTTGCGGCCGCCAACAGTTTCGTAGGACAGCGTGCCGTCTTTCTTGCTGTCGAAATCAAGATAGCCGATTTGCGGGTTGTCGAAGTGGATGGCGTACTTCTTCGACGACAGCGCCATCGGAATCGTAAAGTTCAGGAGCTGCGAACGCGCCTCATAGCCGTAATGGGCGCGGTTGTACAACTGGAAGCGGTTGCCGCGGCGGTTCATGCCGGTTGCGCGGGCGCCGGCGCCGTACAAGGCTTCATCGCCATCCAGCGCGAACTCGATCGCTTCCATGCTGCCCTCGCGGCGATATCCGCGCTTTTCGGCCACGAGCGGCTGGCCTTTATACAAGTAACTGATGCGGAAAGGCTGCTTCTCGACGCGTACAGTGATACCCGGCGTGGCGAATTCCAGCGCCCCGCCCTCCTCGCGCAGCGTGCTGGCCACGACTGCAGGCGGCAAAACCACCGCGTGCGACACCGCATCGGCCACTTCGCCCTTCGGAATGAAGGTGGTTTCCACTACCGCCGCGGAATATGGCTTGACGATGTAGGTACCGTCGTTTGTGCCAATTTCCAGCGCATTACCGTTTTTTGCGGCAGATAAGAAATGGCGATCCGCATTTTGCGCCATGGCGGCTTGGCTAATAAGAGCCAATATTGCAAATTTAATTAGTTTCATACGGTGATATATTAGCGGGCAGTTTTATCTGAGAGGAGAATGAATTGAATAAAACGATGATGAAAAAACCGATGGTCCTGGCGCTGGGCCTGGCCTTGGCAGCGGGCTTGGCCCATGCCGCGCCAGCCGCGAAAAAGGCCAAGGGCACTCCGGCCGAAGCGAAGAAATTCATTGCGGAGACCGAAGAGAAATTCGACAAGCTGGGCAACGACGCCAACAAGGCCGCCTGGGTTGCGCAAAACTTCATTACCGACGACACCGAAGCGCTGACCGCTTACTTCGGCGAACTGCAACTGGACGCTGCCGGCCAGGCCGCGCTGGAATCCCGCCGCTTCAACGGCGTGAAACTGCCGGAAGACGAAGCGCGCAAGATCAAGCTGCTGCAACTGACGCTGATGCTGCCGGATCCGAAGGAGCGCCAGGCTTACGCCGACGCCAACGCCAAGCTGAATGGCGCCTACGGCAAGGCCAAGTACTGCCCGACCGATGGCCGCCAGTGCATGCCATTGGGCGAACTGGAAAAGACCCTGGCCAACAGCCGCGATCCTAAAGTCCTGCTGGATGCGTGGAACGGCTGGCACATGCAATCGCCTTCCTACAAGAAGCTGTACACCGAATACGTGGAGCTGTCGAACAAGGGCGCGCGCGAGATGGGCTATGCCGACACCGGCGCCCTGTGGCGTTCGGGCTACGACATGAAGCCGGAAGAATTCTCGGCCGAGATGGAACGCATCTGGCAGCAGGTGAAGCCGCTGTACGATTCGCTGCACACCTACGCCCGCTACAAGCTGCGCGAAACCTACGGTCCTGACCAGGTGCCGCTGGAAGGCCCGATCCCGGCCCACCTGTTCGGCAATATGTGGAGCCAGAGCTGGGAGAACATCTATCCGCTGCTGATGCCTGCCACCGGCGCGTCCAAGTTCGACCTGACCAAGGTGCTGGAAGAGCGCAAGACCAGCGCCAAGGAAATGGTGCAATACGGCGAGCGCTTCTACACCTCGCTGGGCATGCCCAAGCTGCCAGAAACCTTCTACCAGCGCTCGCTGCTGGAAAAACCGCGCGACCGTGAGGTGGTGTGCCACGCTTCCGCATGGCAGCTCGACGGCAAGGACGACGTGCGCATCAAGATGTGCATCCGCCCGACCGAAGAAGAATTCGCCGTCATCCACCATGAGCTGGGACATATCTATTACGACCTGGCTTACAAGAACCAGTCCAACCTGTTCCGCACCGGCGCCAACGATGGCTTCCACGAAGCGATCGGCGATACCATTGCGCTGTCCATCACCCCAAGCTACCTGAAGAAGGTCGGCCTGATGAACGAGAACCCGGACCCGAATGCCGACATCGGCGTGCTGCTGAAGCGCGCCCTGGCGAAGGTTGCCTTCCTGCCGTTCGGCTACTCGGTCGACAAATGGCGCTGGGACGTCTACAGCGGCAAGACCAAGCCTGCCGACTACGACAAGAGCTGGTGGCAGCTGCGCGAGCAGTACATGGGCGTGAAGCGCCCGCTGCCGATGCTGCCTGACGGCTTCGACGCCGGCGCCAAGTACCACGTCGCAGCCGACGTGCCTTACGCCCGCTACTTCCTGGCCCACCTGCTGCAGTTCCAGTTCCATCGTGCCCTGTGCAAGGAAGCCGGCTACACTGGTCCGCTGCACCAGTGCTCGATCTACGGCAGCGAAAAAGCCGGCAAGAAGCTGTGGACCATGCTGGAGATGGGTACCTCCAAGCCATGGCCTGAAGCGCTGAAAGCCGCTACCGGGGAAGAGCGCATCGACGGCCAGGCCCTGCTCGATTACTTCGCCCCGCTGAAAGTCTGGCTGGACGAACAAAACAAGCAACTGGCCGCGAAGGCTAAGTAAATACAAAAATCGGGGGCCGCGGCCCCCGATTTTTTTTGCACCTGCCGGCTTAGAACTTGTAGTTCGCGCCCAGCAGGAAGGTGCGGCCATACTTCTGGTATTCCAGCTGCTGGTTGCGGTTGCCGTTGTAGGTCTCGTAAGCCGCGTCACGCAGGTTGTTCACCTGCAGTACCAGGCCTACGCCCTTGAACATGCCTTCGTTGAAGGTGTAGCCAACCTGGAAGTCCAGGATGTTTTCGCCAACCACGTAGCGCAGCGAACGCTCACCGGCGAAGTTGCCGATCTCACCCACGAAGTCCGAACGCTTGCGCTGGCTCAGGCGGGTTTCGAAGCCTGCCTTCTCGTAGTACACGGTCAGGTTGCTGGTGTGCTTCGACAGGCCTGGCAGCATGATGGTCTGGCCCAGGTTTGCGCTAGGCTCCTTGATGGTGATGGCGCTGTCGTTGTACGAGTAGCTGCCGCTCACGCCGAAGCCGTCCAGTACCGGAGTAACCATGTTCAGCGGCAGGGAAGCGGTCAGCTCCAGGCCTTTCATGTTGCCGCCCTTGCCGTTGTAAGGAGCGGTGTAGTTACCGAACGGAGTGATCGCTTTGGTGCCAGGGATCTGCTGCGAGAAGTCGTGGGTACGGGTCTCGGTGAAGATGTAGGTATCCAGCTTCTTGTAGAAGTACGCCAGTGCCACGTAAGCTTTCTTGCCGAAGTACTTTTCGTACGACAGGTCGAAGGCCTTGGCGCGCCATGGGTCAAGCTGGGCGTTGCCGCCGCTGCCGCCTGGTTTGAAGTCGTTGGTGCCGACGTTGAAGTCCAGTGCGGAACGCAGCTGGTCAACACGTGGACGGGCGATCTGCTTGGCCACGGCCATGCGAACGGTGTGGTCGTTCGGCAGCTGGAACGCCAGGTTCAGGCTTGGCAGCACGTCGGTGTAGGTCTTGCCGTCGTGGACTGGCTTGACTTCCTGGCCGGCCGGGGCAGTGCCATCCCAGTACTTGGAATCGGAAGACTGGTCGGTGCGCTGCACTTGCACGCCGAAGTTGCCGCGCAGGCTGACGTCGCCCAGTTCGTGTTCGATGTTGGCCTTGGCGAAGGTCGTGGTGATCTTCTCATTCACGGTCCATGCCTTGGCGATCAGGTAGCTCTTGTCTTCGGTCGGTGCGAAGGTCATGTACTTGGCCACGACGCCCGGCACGTTCCACGCAGGGATGGTGCCCACGCCGGCGAAGCCCAGGTCAACCGGCGCGTACATCAGGTCCGGCGAAATGGTCGAAGGAGCGCCCGCCAGCTTGATGTCGCCTTCCGGCTGGTGCTTTTCCTTGCTGCGGTCGGAGTAGTGGACGCCGACGTCGAAGCTCGAGAACCACTTTTCCAGCGCGCCGGAGGACTGGATGTTGGCAGCCAGCTTGAAGCCATTCAGCTTGTCTTCCACATGCGGAGTCTTGCCGTAGCCGGAACCGTAAATGGTGTTACGCACGTACAGGTTGGCTGGATTGCTGTAGTCGCGGCCCGGATCCATGGTCGGGAACGCGCCAGTGCGCAGCGCCAGGGCAACGGAGTCCAGGTAAGGGTTGCCGGCAGCGTCGCTGATCTGCAGGTTGTTTTCCAGGTTGGTCTCGTCGCGCTTGGCGGTGGAGCGGCTCAGGTCAGCTACCAGCGACCAGCCATCCATCTTCCATTCGTTGTTCCAGCCGATGGCGCGGATATCGTCCTTGCGCTTGTCGTACATGCCGCGTACCAGCGGGTACACGTTGTTGGCAGTGCCGGTCGCGAACGAACCGTTGTTGGTGGTGACGTCGGTGAACAGCAGGTCAGGCTTGTTGCCGCCGTTGTAGCCGCCGACATGCACTTCGAACTGGTTGGCGGTGTCTTCATGCTTGAAGCGCGAAGCGTACACGTCGACCATCGAGGTGAAGTTCTTGTTCGGACGGTACTGCAGTACGCCCATCAGGCCATCACGCTTGTTGTAACCGCTGCGTGCCAGGGACTTGATACCGTCGGTGACGTTGGTACCGGCAGGCACGCCGGCACGGGTTTCGTTCTTCCATGGCTCATACAGGCCGGTTTCGCGGTCCAGCACTGGCGAGTCCAGGTGGGCGAAGCCGATTGCTACGCCAATGGTGCGGTTGGCAAACTGGTCGATGTAGCTTGCGCTGAAGCGGCCGCCGCGCGAATTGGTGTCGGCGATGCTGCCCAGCGAGTTCTTTTCCAGGCGGGCATTCATGGAAACGGTACGGCCGCCGAAGGCCAGCGGACGCACGGTCTGCAGGTCCAGGGTGCCGGACAGGCCCTGGCCGACCATGCCGGCGTCAGGGGTCTTGTAAATGGTGACGCCGCTGATCAGCTCAGACGGGTACTGGTCGAATTCCACGCTGCGGTTGTCGCCGGTCGAGACTTGCTCGCGGCCGTTCAGCAGGGTGGTGGCGAAGTCTGGCGACAGGCCACGAACGGAAATGTTTTGCGCACGGCCGGCTACGCGCTGGGCGGCCAGGCCTGGCAGGCGGGCGATGGATTCTGCGATGGAGGTATCCGGCAGCTTGCCGATATCTTCCGCGGAGATGGCCTCGACGATGGAAGTCGCGTTTTTCTTGACGGAGATCGCGTCCTCAATACCGCGGCGGATGCCGGACACGGTCACAGTTTGCATCGGCGCGTCAGCTGCCTGGCCGGTGGTCGTAGTCTGCGCGTACGCAGTGCCCGCGAAGGCGGATACAAATACAGCACAACCAGCCGCAACCGGACTCAGTCGGAAAGCGGTATTGCCTCGCTTGTTGGCGAAGATAGTCATCAAAGTCCCCTCACTCATTAAACATTCTTTCCCGCAACCTACACAGACCGGTTTATTTCGACTACACGGGAATCCTTGGAAAGCGAACGCTCTTACGGACGCTCTGAGGCGGATTCTGTACTAAAACTAGATTTGGTGTCAATGAATGACCATCATCATTACTGTGTATTTCTGCCCTTTCCTCCGGCCTCCCTCTGGGATTTCGGATGGTCACGTTGTATTTCGGCTACAAAGATAGACAAATTGATGTGTAGTAGAACTACATCGAAATTACGTGTATTGTCGGCCCCATAAGACGTCTTAACCGGAGAAATGATGAAGAAGACCGCTTTCGCCGCCCTGTTTGGCATTACCCTGCTGCAAGCCGCTCACGCCGCCGCGCCAACCGTCCAGCACATGGAACCGCCGTTCTGGTGGGCCGGCATGCAGAGCCCCAAGCTGCAATTGATGGTGAATGCGCCGAAGGTGGCGGACCTGGAACCGTCGATCGACTATCCGGGCGTGCGGGTCGCCAGCGTGAGCCGGGTCGCCAATCGCAACTACCTGTTCATCGACCTGGTGCTGGCGCCCGACGTGGCACCGGGACGCTTCGATATCCGCTTCACCGCGCCGGGCAAGCAAGGCCTTACTTATAGTTACCAGCTGCTGGCACGCACGCCTGGTTCTGCGCAGCGCCAGGGTTTCAATAGCTCCGACGCAATCTACCAGGTAATGCCGGACCGCTTCGCCAACGGCAACCCAGCCAATGACAATATGCCCGGCATGCCGGACAAGGCCAACCGCGCTGAGGGCAACGGACGGCACGGCGGTGACCTGGCCGGCATGGCGGCGCACCTGGACTATGTAAAAGACATGGGCTTCACCCAGATCTGGCCGACGCCGCTTGTGGAGAACAACCAGGATATCCACTCCTATCACGGCTACGCGGCGACCGACCATTACAAGATCGACGCGCGCTATGGCAGCAACGAGGATTTTCGCGGCTTCGTGGCGCAGGCGCGCTCGCGCGGCATCGGCGTGATCCAGGACGTGGTGCTGAGCCACATCGGCAGCCATCACTGGTGGATGAAGGATATGCCGATGCAGGATTGGCTTAGCTACGACGGCAAGTACACGCCGACCGCGCACCATCGTGTCGCCAACATCGACCCATATGGCAGCAAGGAAGATGCGCGCAACTTCACCCAGGGCTGGTTCGGGCCGCACATGCCTGATATGAACCAGACCAACCCTTATGTGGCGAATTATCTTATCCAGAACAATATCTGGTGGATCGAGTACGCCGGCCTCTCCGGCCTGCGTGTGGATACCTACGGCTATTCCGATACCGCTTTCCTGACCGAATGGTCGAAGCGTCTCCTGGCCGAATACCCCAACCTGAACATGGTCGGCGAAGAGTGGAGCACGCGGATCCCCATCGTGGCGCGCTGGCAAGCCCTGAACGCGCCAAGCATGATGGATTTCCCGCTGAACGACGCGCTGCGCAAAGCCCTGGGCGATACCGACGGCACCTACCGCCTGTACGACGTCTACGAGACCCTGGCGCAGGATTACCTCTACCCCAATCCATCCAACCTGGTGCTGTTCGAGGGTAACCACGACCTGGCGCGCAGCTTCAGCATGGTGAACAGCGATCCTGCCCTGCTGCGCATGGCGCTCGCTTTTACGCTGACCGTGCCCCGCATTCCGCAGTTCTATTACGGGACGGAGATCCTGATGCCTAGCACCGTGAAGGGACGCGACGATCCGTCCTACCGTCACGACATGCCGGGCGGCTGGGCGGGCGATAAAGTGAATGCTTTCACCGGCGAGGGTCTCAGCGCCGAGCAGCGCGACATGCAAGCCTTCGTGAAGAAGTTGGCCAACTGGCGCAAGACTTCCAGCGCCGTCCAGCATGGGAAGATGATGCAGTACGGGCCGGAGCAGGATACGTATGTGTACTTCCGTTATGACGGCAAGCAGAAAGTCATGGTTGGGCTGAACAAGAACGCCAGGGATGTCACGCTCGATGCGGACCGATTCCGAGAAATGCTGGCTGGTGTTCGCAGCGGCACAGACGTGATCACAGGCCGCACTGTCCCGCTCGCAGGCAAGTTCACGCTTCCTGCCCGCTCAGTGCTGGTGCTGGAGGTCCAGTAATGTCCCGCCGCGCACCACTGGCCGCGCTGATTGCTGCGACTTTCGCTGGCGCGAGCGCCTTGGTCGGCGGAGCTGCGCTCGCCAATAACAGCGTCGAGCTGCCTTTCGGCGCTTACAAGGCGAGTTTTGCTACGCCAAACGAACAAGCAGCGCTGCGCAGCTACACGCAATCCACCACCATGCCGCTGCGCGACAATGCGCCACAGTCGATCACCTTCAGTGAACAAGCTGGCCACCCCAAAGTCCGCAGCGGCAACCTTGCCTTCGATGCGCTGTTCGCGCTAGCGATGATGGAGATGAAGCAGGATTCGGTGCAGGCGATCCGCGACGGCAGCTACAACGGCGGCCAGCCGATTGCGTGCGAATGCTTCGAAACCGGCGAGAAATGGCATTACGTGTGGACGCGCGACTTGTCCTATGCTGCCAACCTCGGGCTGGCCATGCTCGACCCGCAGCGCACACGAAACTCCCTGCTGTTCAAGCTTTCCGGCTACCGCAGCGGCAGACCTCCGCTCGCGGCAGGCAGCGAAGACGGACTGCAAATCGTGCAAGATACCGGCAGCGGCGGAAGCTGGCCAGTCAGCACCGACCGTGTTAGCTGGGCTTTCGGCGCCGAGCAGACACTGAAATCCTTGCCCACCGAAGAGCGCGCAAAGTTTGCCGCCACCGCGCTGCAAGCCTTGCGCAACACTATCGAGAATGACCGTATCGCTGCTTACGATGCCGCCAGCGGCTTGTACAACGGCGAACAATCCTTCCTCGACTGGCGCGAGCAGTCATATGCAGCCTGGATTCCCAACGACCTGGCCAGCATGGCTACGTCCAAATCGCTGTCCACCAACGTTGCCCACTTCAAGGCGCTGACCCTGGCAGCCGAACTGGCGCAGCAAGCCGGCGACAGCGATACTGCGCTGCGTTACGCGCGCTGGGCATCTGATCTGAGACTCGCCATCAATGATCGCCTGTGGCTCAAGGACGCTGGCATGTACAGCAGCCTGGCCGCCAGCCACTTCGACGGCGCTGCCATGCACAAGTTTGATTGGCTTGGCCAGTCGCTGGCCATCATCACCGGCGTCGCCGATGCCGAGCAGGCGCAATCGATACTGGCCCACTATCCTCACGGGCCGCTGGGCGCGCCGGTGATCTGGCCGCAGCAGCCGGGCGTGCCGGTGTATCACAACCGGGCCTTATGGCCTTTCGTCACCGCTTATGGGCTGCGGGCCGCTGCGCAGTATGGGAACGTGGCGGTTGCCGACGCCGCCTATGCCAGCTTGCTGCAGGGCGCAGCGCTCAACCTTTCCAATATGGAGAATATGGAGTGGCAAGGCGGCGATCCTGCCGCACCGGCTATCAATTCGCGCCGCCAGCTTTGGTCGGTGGGTGGCTTCCTCGGGATGGTGGTGCAGCAGGTGTTTGGCATCGGCGTTGATGCCGACCGGCTGCATGTCAATCCCTTCATTACTTCCCGGCTGCGGCGCGAATGGTTTGCCGGCAGCGATGTGATCGAGCTCTCCGGCCTGGTTTTGCATGGCAAACGCCTGCATATCAAGATCAAACTTCCGCCGGCTGTGGCGCTCGAAGGCTATTACATGCCGGCTGGCGGCAAGCTGAATGGCAAGGATGCACGCACCCCGGTCGCGTGGAGTGAGCTCGCTGAAGATAACGTGATCGAAGTCGACATGGGGACTTTGGTGCCTGGGCGGCGGCAGATCACCTTTGCGGGCTCCGAAGCTACTTCCACTGCACCACCAGAACCCGTCGTCCGGCACGCCCAGCAAGACGCCGCCGTGCTTCACATCGCGCCGGGTGCAGGAACGCAAGAGGGCGCACACTTTAACGTGTACCGCGACGGGCAACTCGTCGCCGCCAACATCGCGGCTGGCAAATGGTCGCCTGCGGTGACGGCGTCCAGGGTGGCGCCCTGCTACGCCGTGGAGGCAGTCTACCCAGCCACGGGCTTGCGAAGCCATCACTCGCAACCGTTCTGCCTTGCCGCGCCGGGTGCCATTGGCGCAGCGGACAGCGTGACCGTCGCAAAAGACGGCCGCTACAACGTCCAGCTCCCCTACAACAACCACGCCCACCAGATCAACCTCGGCATCACCAACGCCGTCCAGTACTTGCGGCTGCGTGACAAACACGGCGCGCTGGCGGCGGAAGGCGTCATCCAGATGCCCCACAACGCCCCAGCCAACGGCCCAGCATGGTCGACGCCCCTGCCCGCCACGCTGAAGCAAGGCAGCTACCGGCTCGAACTGCAGCCCTTCTACAACATGAGCAATCTGCAGGCCAATGCCAGCTACACTGACGCCGGCGGCGCCAGCGGCGCACGCAACCAGGCAGACGTGCTGGGAGCACGCATCCTGCCAGCGCCTGAAGCCAGCAAGCCGGCAGCACACGGCACCCTGCAACTGGTGGAGAAGTTCAAGTCGCCCCAACTGGGCAACGAACGCACCCTCCGCATCTACCTGCCCCCAAGCTACGGCAGCGACACCAGGCGCCGCTACCCCGTACTCTACATGCACGACGGCCAGAACCTGTTCGATGCGAAAACCGCCAGCTACGGCACCGAATGGAATATCGACGAGGTGGCAGACCGCCTGGTGCGCCAGGGCGACATGGAAGAAGTGATCGTGGTTGGCATCGACAACACTACCGACCGCATCGCCGAATACACGCCCTGCTGCGATCCGAAACACGGCGGAGGAAAACTGAACGCCTACGCCGACTTCGTGGCCAAAACCGTCAAGCCCTGGGTGGACAAGCAATACCGCACCAAGCCAGGCCGCCAGCACACGGCGGTGATGGGTTCATCGCTGGGTGGCTTGGCATCGATCGGCATTGCCCAACGCTATCCGCAAACCTTCTCGATGGCTGGCGGCGTTTCCAGTTCCTTCTGGTGGAACAACCAGGAAGCCGTAAAGCATCCGCCAAAGAAAATGCCGGTCAAGCTCTATATTGACGTTGGAACGGTCTATGACGGCCAGGAGGACAGTGAAGCATTCCGCCAGGCCCTGGTGAAGAACGGCTACCGCGAAGGCCGCGACCTGCTATTCCTCACCGATGAAGGCGGCCGCCACAACGAGCAATCGTGGGCCGGCCGCGTGCACGTTGCGCTGGCCTGGTTCTTCGGCAAACCAGGCAGCGCCACGCCACGAAAAGCGCCTTAAGCCGGCAAAGCCCGCAAGCTGCGGCTGGCCGACAGCCGCACAGGCGAGCCGGCGCTTGCCGACTCACGCAACTTGAAGACCGACACCGCCTCCTCGAGGCTCGCAGCCTGCTGCTGCAATGCCTCGGCGGCAGCTGCAGCTTCTTCCACCAGCGCCGCATTCTGCTGCGTCACGGAATCCATCTGAGTAATCGCATCGCTGATTTGCTCAATGCCATCGCGCTGCTCGCCGGTGGCAATCGCAATCTCGCCGATGATCGACGTGACGCGGCGCACGCTGCTGACCACTTCACCCATGGTCACGCCAGCCTCGCCCACCAGCCGGCTGCCCTCTTCCACGCGCTCGACGGAATTGCCGATCAGTTCCTTGATCTCCTTCGCAGCCGCAGCGGAACGGTGCGCCAGGTTGCGCACCTCGCCCGCCACCACCGCAAAGCCGCGGCCTTGCTCCCCGGCCCGCGCAGCTTCCACTGCCGCATTCAGCGCCAGGATATTGGTCTGGAACGCGATGCCATCGATCACGCCAATGATGTCGACAATCTTGCGCGAAGACTCGTTGATCGCCCCCATGGTCTGCACCACTTCCGACACGGTGGCCCCGCCGCGCACAGCGACGTTGGACGCCTCGTCGGCCAGCTTGCGCGCCTGGGTCGCATTTTCATTGTTCTGGCGTACGGTGCTGGTCAGCTCAGTCATCGACGACGCGGTTTCTTCCAGCGAGCTGGCTTGCTGCTCGGTGCGGGTCGACAGGTCCATGCTGCCGGTCGCCACTTCATTCGAGGCGCTGGCAATGGTTTGCGTGCCCGTGCGAACGCGGCTCACGATTTCGGACAGGTTGCCGCTCATTTGCTTCAACGCTGCCAGCAGTTCGCCTACTTCATCCTTCGTCCGCACATCCACGTCGACGCTCAGGTCGCCCGCCGCCACCGTCTTGGCGATATCGATCGCCTGGTCCAGCGGGCGCGTGATGCCCTTCACGATCCACCACACGATAGCCGCGCCGATCACCGTCGTGACGACCAGCACCACCAGCAGCGTAATGGTGGCGGAGCGGTTGGCCGCTTCCGCCGCCGCTACCGCTTCTGCCGCATTTTTCTTGGACTGCGAATCGATGAAGTCCACGATTTCGTCGATCTTCTTGGTCGGTGCCCGGTCCATCCCCGCAACGGCTTTGTCGACGATCTTGTAGCTTTCCGGATTGGCCGAATCGAACTGCTTCAGCGCGGCCATATAGTTCTTGCCGAGCTCATCGTGCATCTTGATCGCTTCGTCATCGAGCGTGGTTTGCAGGTTCAGCTTGTCCAGCATGCCCGACAGCTTCCGCAGCTCGGCATTGGTGGCCTGGCCACTCTTGACGAAGGCCGCGGAGTATTTTTCGAGTTGTGCCGGATCGTGGCCTCGCACCAAGATGTTTTTCCATTCCTGCACCTGGATCTTGAATTCCACTTGTGCCCCGCGCGCGGTATCGACCGCCTGGGTCAGGTCGACCGAGCGCTGCATGCTTTGGGCATTGCTGGATTTGATGAAGCTGATGGCGCTCCAGCCCTGGTAGCCGACCGTCAGCAGGGCCAACATGAAGAAAGCGCCCAGCAAGGCCAGGCGGACTCCGATCTTTAAATTGCCGAAGTTCATGATTGTTTCCCCTAGGTAAAAAGGCAGGATTATGCCTTCAGGACTGCAATCTTCATCATGCGCCCTAAAGTACTAAAAGCCAAGAAACCTGTTTTCGTTACAACCTAGTTGTGGCGCGGGGGAAACTCCATACGGTACAAGTCGGTTTCCCCAGTGGCAAAACGCTCGACAAAGCGCATGCCAAGCTTTTGCAGCAAGCCTGAAGAAGCAGTATTGCCCGGCGAAACGATGCCCAGCAAGCGCGGGAGGCCGATCACATCCCGGCCATAGGCCATGGCCGCCGATGCGGCTTCCCAGGCATACCCCTGGCCCCAATAGGCTGGCAGGTAGGCATAGCCTATATCGGTATCCGGTAAGGTGTCGCGCTTGATCAAGCCGCACATGCCGATGGAAGCGCCATCCTCCTTGCGGATGACCATCCACAAGGAATAACCCAGCTGCGCCTGCATGGCGATTGGCCCGGCGAGCAAGGCTGCACGCGCGCCTTCGAGGTCGCGCACGCCTTTGTCGCCAATGTTTTCAAGGAAGGAAGGCTCGTTCACCAGCCGCAGGTAGAACGAAGCATCATCAACAGTTGCGGGACGCAGGGTCAGTCGTTTGGTATCGATCATTGCTCCGGCCAATCGTTAGGGTCGGCCAGGAACTTGTACATCACATACACGTCAACAAAACCGAGCTGCTTGTGCCGATAGGCGCGCGGCAGCGTGCCTATCACGGAAAAGCCGAGCCGCTTCCACAGCAGCACGGCAGAAACATTGGTGCTTACTACGTAATTGAACTGCATGGCGAGGAAACCGTCACGCCGTGCCTGCTCCAGGCAATGGCGTCCCAGCATCTTGCCAATGCCCACGCCTTGCGCCGCAGGGCTGACCATGAAGGAGGCGTTGGCGACGTGCGAACCGCGGTCAAGCTGGTTAGGGAGCAGGCGATACATGCCAAGCAGGCGGCCAGTGTTCAGCACCGCCACCCAGGTCTTGATGCCGCGCCCGAACCAGTAGGCGTGGCAATCGTCGCGGCTGGTCTCCGCGGCGAAGTAATAGGTATCACCGCTGGCGATCAACTCCTGGAAAATCGTCCACATGGAGTCGAAATCGGCCTCAGTAGCCGGGCGGATGACGATGTCGTTCAAAGCTGCTCCCAACGGCAGGAATGATGCTGAATTTTCATGCATTTTTCCTTGCAAGTCCAGCCTGCCGGGACAGGCGGAAATCGACCTGCTGCGGCCTGCCCGGCAAGGCCAGGCGCGCCGTCGCACGCGGCGATTCCGCAACCACTTGACCGCGCCGCAGCACCAGGCGCCGAGCCGCGCGCAGGCGGATGGCTTCCACCGGGTCGCCGGCATCCAGCAGCACCAGGTCAGCGTGGCAACCGGGCTGCAAGCCGTAGCCTTCCAGTCCAAGGATCTTTGCCGGCGTTTCCGTCACGGCCTTGAAGCAGGCGCGCATCGCCTCCTGCCCGGTCATCTGCGCGACGTGCAGGCCCATGTGGGCGACTTCCAGCATATCGCCCGAGCCAAGGCTGTACCACGGGTCCATCACGCAATCGTGGCCGAAAGCGACGTCGATGCCATGCGCCAGCATTTCCGGCACGCGTGTCATGCCACGGCGCTTGGGATAGCTATCGTGGCGGCCCTGCAAGGTGATGTTGATCAGAGGGTTGGCGATGGCGGCGACACCGGCTTCGCGGATCAGCGGCAGCAACTTGCTGACATAGTAGTTGTCCATCGAATGCATGGACGTCAGGTGCGAGCCGGCCACGCGGCCCTGCAAGCCAAGGCGCTGCGTGTGATAGGCAAGCGTTTCGATATGGCGCGACAGCGGATCGTCCGACTCGTCGCAATGCATATCGACGCGCAAGCCCTTCTCCGCCGCGAACTCGCACAGCACGCGCACAGATTCGGCACCTTCGGCCATGGTGCGTTCGAAGTGCGGAATGCCGCCGACCACATCGACACCCATTGAGATCGCGCGCTTCAGGTTCGCCAGGGCGGTCGGGCTGCGCAGCACGCCATCCTGCGGGAACGCCACCAATTGCAAATCGAGGTAAGGCGCTACGCGGCGCTTGACATCAAGCAGCGCTTCCACCGCCAGCAAGCGGTCGTCGCATACATCGACGTGGCTGCGGATGGCGAGCAGGCCACGCGCCACCGCCCAGTCGCAATACTGCAGCGCACGCTCCACCAGCGCCTCCTGCGTCAATTGCGGCTTCAATTCGCCCCACAGGGCAATGCCTTCCAGCAGCGTGCCCGACTCGTTCACGCGCGGCAGGCCGTAACTGAGCGTGGCATCCATATGGAAATGCGCGTCGACGAAAGGCGGGGTGACGAGATCGCCTTGCGCATCGATCTCACGCGCGCCCTTGGCTTGCAAGGCGGGAGCGACTTCGGCAATTCGGCCGTTGTCGATGGCGATATCGATGCCGTGGCGGCCATCGGGCAAGCTGGCATTGCGGATTACAAGATCCATCGCATAGCTCCACAGGTAGGGATTGCCGATTGTAGGCAGGCCAGGCAGGGCTTGCAATGTTGCACTGCATAACTTCTGCTTCAATAGTCGGCAAAAATGTCTTTCCATTACCATATTTCGTCGCTAGAATGGGGTTTATTGCAGCGCACCATTTCCCATCGATCCAGGAGAAAATATGTTTTCGATTCCCGAGCAATTTTCCGCAGCCACCAAGTCGCAGCTGGAAGCGCAGCTGAAAATCCTCAATAACTTCGCCACCACGGCCTTCGAAGGCGCACAAAAGGTGATTGCCCTCAACCTGAGCACCACCAAAGCCTCCGTTGAAAAGGGTTCCGCCGCCGCGCGCGAACTGCTGGAGGCGAAAGATCCACAAGAATTCTTCGCCAAAAGCACCGCCCGCGTGCCGAACTTCGACGGCCTGTTCGCCTATAACCGCGAGCTGTTCAGCATTGCCAGCAAGACCCAGGCGGAATTGTTCCAGGCAGCGCAAGACCAATTGAAAGAAGCCGGCAAGCAGGCCGCGCAAGTGCCGAAGCTGACCGCGCCGATCGCAGCGCCAGTAGCCGCCCCGGCACCTGCCCCGGTTCCAGCTCCAGCCCCAGCTCCTGCACCAAAGGCCGCCAAAGCCGAAAGCAAGCCAGCGGCAAAAGCGGAAGCCAAAGTCGAAGCCAAGCCAGAAGTAGCAGAAAGCAAGCCGGAAGTAAAAGCCGAAGCCAAGGCCGACGCCAAGCCAGCCAAAGCCGCCGCCAGCTTCCCCGACCCCAAAGCCGCCAACGCCAACGGCGCCAAAGCCCACAAGTAATTCCACTCCAGCTCGTGTCCCACCCTGGGGTCACACCCGAAATGGGACACGAGCCCAGCCATGTTCCCGCAGAGCTCGTGTCCCGTTCGGGGTGTGACCCCAGGGTGGGACACGGACTCTGCCGGTGAGGGCGCGCTCGGCGAAAAATTCTGCCCTGAGGTATGCTTGCAGGCTCTTGGCAGCATTTTCCTTCTAAGCATATGAGTTTATCGCGCCTGATCGGTGGCTTCGTCCGCAGCCATTGGCGTCCTTACGCAGCCGCCGGCGCTATGCTGACCGGCGTTGCAATCATCGGTATCTGTATTCCGCGCCAGATCGGCTTCATGGTCGATGGACTGGCGGCGGGCAAGCTTGGCCGCGAGGCTTTGTGGCAGGCCATCGGCTTGCTGCTCTTGCTGGGTGTGGCGAACTATGGCTTGCGCGTCGCGTGGCGCATGAAGCTGTTTTCGGCCGCCTATCAATTGGGCGTTGAACTGCGTACGCGCTTTTACCGCCGCCTGTCGCTGCAAGGCCCGCAATTTTTCCAGAAGCAGCGCACCGGCGACCTGATGGCGCTTGCGACCAACGATATCGACGCTATCGAGATGGCGGCCGGCGAGGCGATGCTGGCTGGCTTCGATGGCTCGCTCACGCTGCTGCTGGTGCTGGGCATGATGCTGGTTGGCGTCGACTGGCGCCTGGCTTTGTTCGCGCTCATTCCTTTCCCGCTGATGGCCTGGGCTTTCTGGCGCATCTCTTCGCATATCCATACTGCTTCGGCCGACTCCCTCAAGCGTTTCAGTGCCTTGAACGACCATGTGCAGGAAACGCTGTCCGGCGTGCGCACCTTGCGCGCCCTTGGCCTGGAACAGCGCAGCAGCAGCCGCTTTGAAGAGCTGGCCGGCGCTGCCGCCGATTCCAGCCTGACCGCGCAGCGCTGGGAGGCGGCGTACGAGCCGGCTGTCGGCCTGACGCTTACCGCGGCTACCGGCCTGTCGCTGGGCCTGGGCGGCTTTCTCGTGTGGCGCAATGAGCTGACCATCGGTGAGCTGACTTCCTTCAGCATGTATCTCGGCCAGTTGATCTGGCCAATGTTTGCGGCGGGCTGGGTGCTGTCGCTGATCGAGCGTGGCCGCGCTGCTTATGCGCGCTTGCAGCCGATGCTGGATGCGCCATTGACCATTGAAGACCATGGCACCCTGCCGCATGTGGCGCCGGGCAACCTGGAATTGCGCGGCGTGGGCTTCGCTTATCCCGGCCAGCATGAGCCGGCGCTGTCCGATATTTCGCTTACCTTGAAGCCGGGCCAGACGCTGGGCCTTGTCGGGCCGACCGGTTCCGGCAAGTCGACGCTGCTGCGCGTGCTGCTGCGCCAGCTCACGCCAACGCAGGGCAGCGCGAGATGGAGCGGCCATGCGCTGGACCAGTACACGCTGCAGGCGCTGCGTGCGGCAATCAGCTGGGTACCCCAGGAATCCTTCCTGTTCTCAGCTTCGATTGCCGACAATATTGCACTGGCCAAGCCCGGCGCCACGCGGGCGGAGGTCGAGCGCGCGGCCAGCCTGGCATCCATCCACGATGACATCCTGCTGTTCCCGCACAAGTATGAGACGGAAGTCGGCGAGAAAGGCATCACCCTGTCCGGCGGCCAGCGCCAGCGCGTTGCAATAGCACGCGCCCTGCTGTCGGACAACGATTTGCTGCTGCTGGACGATGCCCTGTCAGCCGTTGATACCGGCACCGAAACCGCCATCCTCGAACACCTGGAAGAACTGCGCCGCGCCCACACCACGCGCTGCGCCATCATCGCCAGCCACCGCCTGAGCGCCGTGGTGGACGCAGACCAGATCGTGGTGCTGCAGCATGGCCGCATCACCGAGTCGGGCACGCATGAAGAACTGCTTGCCCTGAATGGCTGGTATGCCAGCCAGTGGCGCTACCAACAACTGGAGGCCAGCCTTGACGCTGCCTGATAAACAAAGCGCGCGCGAACAGACGCGCCAGGCCGCAGGCCTCCTGAAACAAGCTTCCGACCCGGACCTGCATCACCTGGGCTGGGCCGTGCTGTGGCTGGCCTTTGCGGCAGGCATGGAAGTGCTCGGCCCCTTGCTGGGCAAGCGCCTGATCGACGAACACCTGCTGCCCAGGCACCTGGACTGGACCCGCATGGCATTGCTGCTGGGCGGCGTCCTGCTGACCGGCTGGATCGCCACCTGGGTGCGTTACCTGCAACTGGTGCGCCTGTCCGGCGTGGCCATGCGTTCGGTGCAGCGCCTGCGCGAACGTGTCTACAGCCACGTGCTGCGCTTGCCGATGGCCTTCTTCGACCGCGCCATCACCGGCCAGCTGGTGTCGCGCGTGACCAACGATACCGAGGCAGTGAAAGGTTTGTACATCCAGGTCCTGTTCGTGATCCTGGACAGCACCATCGTGCTGGCCGGCACCGTGGCCGCCATGGCATGGCTGGACTGGCGCCTGATGACCATCGTCGTCGCACTGCTGCCCTTCGTGCTGGTGATCGTGTGGGCCTACCAGCGCCTGAGCGCCCCGGCCGTGACACGCGCCCGCCAGCTGCGCAGCGACATCAACGCGCAGATCGCCGAATCCATCAGCGGCATGACGGTACTGCAGGCGAATAACGCGGAACAGCGCTTCGGCGAGCGCTTCGCGAAAACCAATGCGGAACACTACACCCAGCGCCTGGCAGAAATCCGCGCCAACGCCTGGCTGCTGCGTCCCGCGCTGGACATGCTGAACATCCTGTTGCTGGCATCCGTGATCTTCATGTTCGGCCAGCGCGACATGAGTGCGGCGGAGGTGGGCGTGCTGTATGCCTTCATCAACTACATCGCGCGCGTGATCGAGCCGCTGATCCAGATCACCATGCAGTTCAGCCAATTGCAGCAATCCGTGGTGGCAACCTCGCGCGTGGCCATCCTGCTCGGCGAACAGAGTGCGCCGGAGCACCGCAGCGATGCCAGTGCCCACACGCGCCACGCCGCCAATGATGACGGCGCCCCGGCCATCGATATCCGCAACCTGGATTTCGAATACATCGCAGGGCAGCGCGTGCTGCACCAGTTGTCGCTGGAGATCCCGCAAGGCGCCTTCTTCGGCATCGTCGGCCACACCGGCAGCGGCAAGTCGACCTTGCTGTCGCTGCTGCTGCGCTACTACCCTGCGCCGCATGGCAGCATCCGCATGAACGGCATGCTGCTCGACGAAATCGACAACGAACAGTTCCGTGCCGATGTCGGCCTGGTGCCGCAAGATCCCTTCCTGCTGGCAGCTTCCGCACGCGAGAATATCGACATGGGCCGCGGCCTGTCGCAGCATGAGATCGAGGCTGCGGCACGCGCAGCCCACTGCCACGACTTCATCATGGCGATGGAAGACGGCTACGACACGGTGCTGGGCGAGGGCGGATCGCGCCTGTCTTCCGGCCAGAAGCAGCTGATCGCCATTGCACGCGCGCTGGCGGGCAAGCCGCGCATCCTGCTGCTCGATGAAGCCACCTCGCGCATCGATTCGCACACCGAGCAGATCGTCCAGGTGGCACTGAACGAGTTGCGCGGCCAGGTGACCATCATCGCTATCGCGCACCGCCTGTCCACTATCCGCGAGGCTGACCGCATCGTCGTGCTGAACCATGGGCGCATCGTGGAACAGGGGCCGCACGAAGAACTGATGCAGATCGATAATGGCTTGTACCAGCGCCTTTATCTCTTGCAACAGCTGGCCGCATGAGCATCTTGTTGCCGCACGATAAGAACTACTAAGCCGATTGGCAGCCGGGGTATGCTGTCCTCCTGAGGGGGGACCATGCCATGAAAAACAGTCTATCCATCAAGCGTATCTTCCTTGCTTTCTTCGCCATCACGGTAGTGCTGGCAGCTCTGACGATGCTGGCCCTGCTTCGCGTCTCCAGCAAAGGAGCCGAGGCCAAGAGGGCCGCAGATTCACGCTACCAGTCCTACCTGCTGGCCGACGAACTGCGGCAAAGTTCGGACGACCTTACCCGCCTGGCGCGTACTTACGTGGTGTCCGGCGAGGAAGCGTATGAGCAGCAGTACATGGACATCCTGGCCATCCGCAACGGCCAGAAGCCGCGCCCTAAAAACTATGAGCGCATTTACTGGGACTTCGTCGCTGCCGGATCCCCGGTACCGCCCTCCTCCGGCCAGGCGATCGCTTTGTCGGAACTCATGAAGCGCGCCGGCTTCACCGACCAGGAATTCGCCAAGCTGAAAGAAGCGGAAGCCAATTCCAATGAACTGGTGCGTACCGAGGTGATTGCGATGAACGCGGTCAAAGGCAAATTCGACGACGGCAAGGGCGGCTTCACGCGCGAAGGTCCGCCTGATCCCGAACTGGCGCGCCGCATCATGCACGACAAGGCATACCACCAGAACAAGGCCAGAATCATGCAGCCCGTGAACGAGTTCCTGGCCTTGCTCGACGAACGCACCAGTGCTGAAGTGGCTGCAGCCAGTGCCGCCTTCGACAAGGCGCAGTTGCTGGCGCAGGCATTGCAAGGCATGTCGGTCATCGCGTCCATCGCTTGCCTGCTGTTCGCATACCGCTACATCCGCTCCGGCCTGCAGCAGGCAATCGATACTGCGGAATGCATTGCTGGCGGTGACCTGAGCCAGGATATCGACACCAGCCGCAGTGATGAAATCGGCCAGCTGCTGCAGGCCATGCAGCACATCAACGAAAACCTGGCCACCATGATCGGCAATATCCGCCGCAGCACCGACCAGATGACCGTGGCCACCAGCGAAATCGCGACCGGCAACGCCGACCTGTCGGCCCGTACCGAAACGCAGGCGTCGTCGCTGGAGCAAACTGCCAGCGCAATGGAGAATCTGACCGATACCGTGCAGCAGAACGCAAGCAATGCGCAACAGGCCAACCAGCTGGCGGGCGATGCAGCACAGGTGGCGGAGCAAGGCGGCGACGTAGTCTCGCAGGTGGTCGCCACCATGGGTGCGATCAAGGAAAGTTCGGCGCGCATCAACGACATCATCGGGGTGATCGATGGCATTGCGTTCCAGACCAATATCCTGGCGCTGAATGCGGCAGTGGAAGCGGCGCGGGCCGGTGAGCAGGGACGCGGCTTTGCGGTGGTGGCGTCGGAAGTGCGCAACCTGGCGCAGCGCAGTGCTGCGGCAGCAAAAGAAATCAAGGAATTGATTGGCGCCTCGGTGTCGCGGGTCGAGGAAGGCGGGCGCCTGGTCGATGCGGCTGGCGATACCATGCAGCGCATTGTCGCTTCGGTGCACAAGGTGGCCGGCATCATGGGGGACATCACCAGCGCCAGCCAGCAGCAAGGCAGCGGTATCGGCGAAGTGAACCAGGCAATCGGGCAAATGGATACCATGACGCAGCAGAATGCCGCCCTGGTCGAGCAGGCGGCGGCAGCAGCGGAGAGCTTGCAAGAGCAGGCGCAGGCACTGGCACAGGCGGTCAGCATCTTCCGCCTGAAAGGCGGCGGCAGCGCCGCGATGCCTGCCCGGGCTGCCAGGATGCCGCGCACCGAAGCCGCAACGGTCGCCGCGGGCCCGGCGCGCTTGCCGGCGTCGCGCGCGGCCGTCGAGCAGCGGCAGTCCCCACGGCCTGCGGCCACCGCCACCCGCAACGCAGCCCATGCTGGCGATGACTGGGAAGAGTTTTAAGCGCGGTGCCAGCGGTTGTGGGCAAAGCCCGCCGCCCAGGCGAGGCATCCTGCCACGGCCCATGCCGCTGCGGTGGCGGCAGTTGCGGAACCGTTAAAGCCAACCAGGTCCAGCGCGGCTTCCTTCGGTGAGTTGAGTGCGATATACCAGGTGAACAGGAACAGCGCGAGGAACAGCCGCGCCCCGCGCGTCAGGCCGCCCAGCAGGCTGGCCGCCGACGCCAGCGCCAGCATGCCTGCCAGCGCGGCCGCGGCACGCAGCGGCGTATCAACGGCCCAGCGCAAGGCCACGATCGCCAGCGGAAGCGCGAGCAACAGGCTGGCCGTCCATTGCCGCAGGTAGCGCCGCACCACGCCGCCCGGCAGCGCACCGGTCATGGCCTCCGCGCCACTCTGCCAGTCGCGCGGTACGATGCCGCACACAATCACACCCCAGCAGGCCACGCCGGCAATCATCACTCCAGGAAGCGCGTGGGCTGCCACCACAGAAGCCGCCACCGTGCCGGCGGCCAGCGCCAGCGCTGCAGAAGGCGACATCGACAGCACCAGCGCCACCTCAGCCAGCACTTCGCCCGCAAAGCCCGGCACCCGCATCGCCAGGCCTGGCAGTGGCCTCACTGCCAGCGCCACCGGACGCAGCGCGCGATCGGCCAGCGCCAGCAGGCGGTTGCCGCGGGCGGAGCGTGGCCGCACCCGGTCCGGCGAATAGCGGTGGAAGAACAGCGTTGCAGGCAACAGCAGCAAGAACGACAGCAACAGCGTCGCTGCACGGATTGCCCACGACTTCAGGGTCCACAAGGAGTCCGGAATGACCAGCGTCCCCGCAGCCGGATCGAAGCCGCTCCGGCCCAGGACAAAGGAAGTGGTCTCAAAGTGTTCGCGCAACGTCGCCACCGCCACCGACAAGCCCGAAAAATCAAAGAACATCGGCCACAATGCGCCCGGGCTCTCGGTAACCCCAATGAGGGCGCCGAACTGCAAGCACCACAGGAAGAAGAACAGGACGTCGCCGCGCTTGCCAACCAGCGGGCCGACGTTGTCGAACAGGACCGCGCACGCGGCCGCGTAACTGACAATTGGCAGCAGCATCAGCACATATGTTTGCAGGTAGACCAGCATCTGGATCGGTCCCTCGCCGCGCAAGACATGCAGCGCCAGCGTCGAGACCAGGCAGGCCAGCACGAACAGCATCAGGTAAGCCACGCCGCCCAGCCAGCGCCCGCAGGCCAGCAAGGCATTGCTGGCACCTGTCGCGCCGATCACTGCTCCCATGCCGCTTTGCAGGTCGTCCGCCACGCGTCCGCGCACCAGGTAGAAGCCAGCCAGTCCGAGCAGCATGCCGGCGATATGGGCGCTGCCAAAAGCCAGCGCCTGGCTGGTGTACAGCACCCGCCTCCCGTCGATCGTCATCATCGTGATGCCATCGGCTGGATCGGAAATGCCAAGCCAGCACAGCGCCATCACCGCCAGCAGCGCCGCCAAGGTGGATCGCCGGCGCAAGCGCAGGCGCACTTCGTTCAACGCCATCACGCGCAAGGCCAATGCGTTCATGCAGCCTCCGCTACCGCTTCCGACTGCGCATAGCGCTGCGCCATCAGCGCTTCCTCCAGGCTGGGCTCGACCGCCTGCGCGCCCGCCATCGGCTGCCCAGGATGCGCCACACGCAGCTGCACCTGCGCGCCCTGGCGCTGCGCCTGCAGCACGTGAAAGCGGCTGCGCAGCGCGTCGTATTCGGCGGCATCGACACTGGCCTGCCACACCTGGCCGCGCGCCCGCTGCAAGATCGCCTCCGGCGATTCCAGCGCCAGCAGGCGGCCCTTGCGCATGATGGCCAACTGGCCGGCGATGCTCTCCACGTCCGGCACGATATGGGTCGACACGATCACCAGCTTGCCGAAGCCCAGTTCGGACAGCAGCCGGCGGAAGCGCAGGCGCTCCTCGGGATCGAGGCCTGCTGTGGGTTCATCCACGATCAGGATATCGGGATCGTTCAGCAGCGCTTGCGCGATGCCCAGGCGCCGCCGCATGCCACCCGAGAAAGATGCAGCGGGCCGCCGCGCATGTTCGGACAGGTTCACCAGTTCCAGCAGGTGGCGGATGCGGGCCGGATCGCGCACGCCTTTCAGCGCCGCGAAATACTGCATGCATTCCAGCGCCGTCAGGTTCGGGTACACGCCAAACTCCTGCGGCAGGAAACCAAGGCGGCGCCGCATGGCCTCCGGATTTCGCACAATGTCTTTGCCGTCGAACAGGATGCTGCCTGCGGTCGGCCGCGCCAGCGTGGCGACCAGCTGCATCAAGGTGGTCTTGCCCGCGCCGTTGTGACCGATAAGCCCGACTACGCCGCCACCAAGTTTCAGGGAAACATCGTCCACCGCTTTCAGTTCGCGGAAAGCTTTGCTGACATTGCGCAGTTCGAGCATATTGTTTTCGCCTCAAGAATGTTAGTGAGGGGACTTTATCCGGCGCGCGCCGGGGGCGCGCCGGCAATGCGACGAACGGTTGAATTGGAGGGTCAGGTGGAAATATTGTGCAACTAGTTACACAAGTAGAAATTCCACTTGCATTTTCCCCACAGTTAAGGCGTCTATCATGAAAATAGTGAGGCGTATTGCGGATTTCCCGCTTGCAACAGGCATATAATGAACCGCACACGCTGCTCATGCGACCCCAAGGACCCAAGTTGCCAGGCTTTCCGGTTTTGACGATTTTCAAGCGCTTCCGAATGCTGGCTGGCGCTTGTTTGCTTGCGCCCTGCCTTGCGTTTGCCCAGTCGCCGCTCGATAGCGAAATCGCGCAGATCCGCGAACTGGTGCGTTTCGTGCCCGAAAAAGCCCTGGTCCAGTTGCAGCAGATGGAACCTGTGGCACGTTCCGCCCCCCCCCTGACCCGCGCCGAATTCCTGGCCCAGCTCAGCCTGACCCACCGCAGCCTCGGCAAGTACGACGTCGCGCTCGCCCTGGCCGAAGAACTGGCGGACTTCGGACGCGCGCAGGACAACAAGATCATCATCGCCAAAGGCTTGCTGACCAAGGCCTACGTGCGCTCCGCGATGAACGAGCGCCAGGTGTCGCACGAGCTGGCCTTCGAAGCGGAAAAGCTGGCCAGCGCCACCAGCGACATGCTGCTGCGTGTGCAGTCGACCATCACTGCCGGCCAAAGCTATGCTGAACAAGGCAACTACCCGGTGGCCCTGATCCGCCTGCAGTCGGCAGTGGAACTGGCGCAGAAGGTCGAGAACGACAAGGTGCCGCTGGCCAGCGCGCTCAATGCCCTCACCCTGTTCTACACCCAGGTGCGCGAGTACGACAAGGCATGGGAAACGCTGGGCGAGACCTTCGAAGTATCGGAGGCCCTGAATTCACCGGGCCGCCTGGCGATCGCCAACAATACCGAATACGGCCTGGCGGTCGATACACAGCAGTACAAGCGCGGCATGCGCGCCCTGCTGGCCAACCTGGAGCTGACCCGCAAGCTCGGCGCCAGGCGCATGATTGCCACCACGCTGGTCAACCTGTCCGATATCAACCTGAAGCTGCACGACTTCCCGGCCGCACTGCGTTTTGCCAACGAAGCGTCCGCTGCGGCGCGCGAGGCGAGCGACGATGCCAACGAAGCCACGGCGCGCATCAATGCCGGGCAGGCGTATATGGGGATCAACAAGGTCGCGGAAGGAAAGAAATCCTTCGCACAAGGCATGGCTTATTACGAGAAGACCGGCGACAAACCGGAGCTGCAAGCCCTGTTGACCGAGTACGGCGAGGCGCTGGAACGCGTGGGCGACTACCAGGGGGCGGTGGAAGCCTACCACCGCGAGCGCCAGATTTCGAACGAACTGTTCGAGTCGCAGCGCAAGAAGACCATGTGGGAGCTGCAGGAAAAGTACGACACCGAAAAGAAGAAGCGCCAGATCGAACAGCTATCGCATGAGAACCTGGCCAAGGGCGCAGAGCTGAACGCACGGCGCCTGCAGCAGCGCATCTGGTGGCTGCTGGCGGTGGTGTTCGCGCTGGCCGCGGTGATCGTCGGCCTGCTGTACCGCAAGGTGCGCCAGGCCAATGCCCAGCTTGAGGTGAAGAACCTGGAGCTGAAAGCGCAAAGCTCGCTCGACCCGCTCACCGCGCTGTACAACCGCCGCCACTTCCAGGAGTACATGCGCACGCATAACCAGGTAGAGCGGCGCGGCGCCAATGGCGAAGACATTGTCGGCGCCCTGTTCCTGCTGGACGTCGACCACTTCAAGCATGTCAACGACACCTACGGCCACGCGGCCGGCGATGCGGTGCTGAAGATGATTGCGGAAAGCCTGCGCATTGCGCTGCGCGAGACCGACATGATCGTGCGCTGGGGCGGAGAAGAATTCCTTGCCTTCCTGCCGGCCATTCCACGCAACGGCGTGGACGAAATCGCGCGCCGCATCCTGAACTGCGTGTCTTCGCAGCCGGTGCCGTTCCAGGACCACATGATCCACGTGAACGTTTCGGTCGGCTTTGCGCCATTCCCGCTGGCGCCGGGCGGCGTGCCGCTGCCCTGGGAACGCGCCGTCAACCTGGTGGACATGGCGCTGTACCTGGCCAAAGCGCATGGCCGCAACCGCGCCTACGGCGTGCGCGGCTTCTCCAACTTCGAGCAGACCTCAATGGAAACCATCGAGCAGAACCTGGAGCAGGCGTGGCGCGCTGGCTTTGTCGACCTGACCCTGGTATTGGGCGGCATGCCCGACGAGCCGCCGCCCTCCAATGTGGTGCCACTCAAGAGTAAGTCCGGAAACTAGTTCTTTTCCTTGCGCGCCTCGCGGGCCGACTCCTGCATTTCCTTGCCAGCCTGCTCGACTTTTTCACCGATCTTTTCGGTGGCCTTGTTCAGCTTTTCGCCAGCTTGCTGGGCCGCCTGGTCCAGTTTTTCGCCGGCCTGGCCCAGCTTTTCTTCAGCCTTGCTGGCTGCCTGGTCCAGTTTTTTGCCGGCCTCGCTGGCGGCCTTGTCGATCTCGCGGCCCGCCTGCTCGGCCGGGCCGATGCGCTTGTCTTCCGGTTTCTGGCAGCCGCCCAGGGCCAGCGCAAAGGTGGCAAGCAGCACGGCAATCATGCTTTTCATGGTGTCTCCTTTCCTTCCAGCATATCGAAAATGTTACGCTAGAATACTCCAATGGACGCGCACATTCCCATCCTTAAGCGGGCGGGCATGGTGCTGGTGGTGCTGGGCACCTGCGACCTGCTGGCCATCCGGTCCGGCCTGTTCCTGCTCGGCGCAGCAGCCGGTATCGGCTTGCTGTTCGGCAGCCTCCACATGGCGTCGCTGGTGCGCTGGATCGCCGCTTTCGCGCTGTGCGCCCTGGGCGTGATGATGCTGGCCTGGCCGCTGATGCAGCCGGTCGACCTGACCCTGACCCAACTCAAGCTTCAGCCGCGCATCCTTCCCTCCCTTGCCACCAGCGCGACCTGGCTGGTGCTGCTGCACTGGCTGTACCGCACCCTTGGCGCCCCGGCCGTGCTGGCCGCGCGCCACGCCGCCGGCCACAAGCCGCGCCATATGGGGCTGGCCGCTGCCAGCGGCGCCGCACTGTCGCTGCTGGTCTGTACCACGCTGGCGCTGCTGCTGCACGGCGAGGCCGCGGAGCGCGCCCGCCGCGCGGCCGAACGCCAGTTCGGGCCGGATTACCGCTACCACGTGGCAGCGCTGAAGGTCGATGGCAAACGCGTCGAAGGACTGGTCACTGCGTGGAATGGCAACGAGATCCGCAACATCCCGGTGGCATGGCAAGAGGATGCTAACGGCGACCGATGACGAAGGCGCCGACCAGGGCGGCCACGCCAAACACCAGCAAGGTGCTGCAGAAGGCCAGGTTGAGGAATTTGGAAGGGTTCAGCACGCCGAGCACGGCGGCGGCCAGGAAGGCCAGCCCGAAGAACAGCAGCCAGCCGGCCGTGTCGGCGGCAGCCATGTCGGTCCCTCTCTCTTGCACATGGCGCATGAAGGCGCGCCGAACGGCGTTGGATGCCAGCAACACCAACAGGAAAACACCACCCGCAGCTACCAAGCTAACCTGCATCTGCCCTCCGCGCCGCGATCCAATGACCGGCTTTGGGCAGATGGTAGCACCGAGTCCTAATCGGCGACGATCTTTTTGGGCGGCGGCGGCGGGGCGAAGGCGACGTTATCGCTTTCCGGCGCCGAATCCTGGGCATCAGACTCTTCGAGCCAGCGATCCAGGCTGGCGCGGCGGCGGATGGTGATGCCCTTGTTGCTGATATAACCGATCTGCTCGAAGTTATCCAGCTTGCACACCATCTTGGAGGTGGTTGGCAGGTTGTCGCGCAGGCGGTCGTAAGCCTTGCGCGCCTTCTGCTCCCACTTGGCCAGGGTTGGCTCGTTGAAGCGGTTGCTTTCGTAATAAATGGTCAAGGTGTGGTCGTGATTGCCGAAACCGACCACTGCCGCGCCCTTGCGGATCGCGGTCAGGATATCTTCCTTGATATTGGCAGTCGGGACGAAAATGGCCGCACGGCTATCCGCCTCATCGGGCCGCTGCAGCGGCAAATCCTGGCCAAACTGTACACCCATTGATGTTTCTCCCCGGCTATATTCGTCCGATTCTACCTCGCGCCCCTTCCCGGTTCAAGCGGCGGCTCGCCGTATAATGCGCATGCCTCATCCTCTTTATAGCCTGATAATGACTGCTTTTCCACCTGCCGCCCGCGATACGGCAGCCCGCAACGTACGCGACCTGCTTGCCCACGCCATCGAATACGCCGCGCCACAGCAGGCTTTGGTGGTGTTCGACCAGCGCAGCCCGCTGTCCCAGGTGCTGGCCGACGCCTATCGCGCCGCCCTGCCGGAGGGCCGCTTCATCGACTTCGACACGGTGCAGCCGGCTGACGTGCTTGCGGCTTTCGAGCAACTCCAGGCGGGCGACCTGGTGGTGCTGGTGCAGACTACCAGCTTCCGCCTGAACGAATACCGCATCCGCATGGAGCTGTTCAAGCGCGGCCTGAAGGTGATGGAGCATATGCATTTGTCACGCATGCCGGGCGAGCAAGGCCTGGTCTATATCGATGCACTGGCTTACGACCCGGCGTACTACCGCGGCGTCGGCCATGCCTTGAAGGCGCGCATCGAGCGCGCGCAGTCGGGCGTGGTGGAAAGCGGCGGCGAACGGCTGGTGTTCGCTTCCCCGTTTGAAGAAGCCAAGCTGAATATCGGCGACTACAGCGCCATGAAGAATGTGGGCGGACTGTTCCCGATCGGCGAAGTGTTTACCGAGGCGCAAAACCTGGAAGCCGTCAACGGCAGCGCCAAGGTCTTCGTGTTCGGCGACACCACTTTCCACGTCAACCGCCCGGCCACGCCGATCACCATGATTGTGGAAAAAGGCCGCGTAGTCGGCGCGGAGAACAGCACCCCGGAATTCGACAATATGCTGGCCATCATCCGTGCGCATGAAGGCGAAGTGTGGGTGCGTGAGCTCGGCTTCGGCATGAACCGTGCCTTCTCGCGCGAACGCACGGTGGACGATATCGGCACCTACGAGCGCATGTGCGGCATCCATCTCTCGCTGGGCGCCAAGCACGGCCAGTACCAGAAGCCCCAGTTCAAACGCAAGGACGCCCGCTTCCACGTCGACGTCTTCGTCCAGACCGACGCGGTCTACCTGGACGACGACCAGGTCTACCGTGACGGTGGCTGGGCTCCCGCCTCCTGAGGCAGCCACTGCCAGTTGGTGACGGCACGCAGCAGCCATTCGGCGGGACCGTAGGTGTGGTGCTTGAGCCACCAGGCGCTAAGGGCCATTTGCGCGAGGAAGATGGCCGGCACCAGCGCCAGCACGGCGATTGGCGGCAATTCGTCGCACAGGCGCAGCCCGTAGCCGGTGAATAGTAGCGCCAGCGCCACAGACTGCAACAAGTAATTGCTCAACGCCAGCTTGCCCATCGGCGCCAGCGCCGCGATCACCCGTGCGCCGTAACGGCTCCTGAACAGCAGCATCAAAGCGACGACATAAGCCGCCGACAGGACCGGCGCAGTCAGGTAGCTGACCGCTGTCGCGAATATCATCAGCACCCCGCCCGGCGCGAACTCGGCTGCAGCCGCATACAGCAGTGCGCCGCCAAGCCCGAACACGGCGCCAAGCCGCAAGATCGGCCGTACCAACTGCTCGATCGCTTCAACACTGCCAAGCAAATTGGCGCGCGCTGCGCCAAGTCCGAGCAGGAACATCGCCAGCGCGCTTGGTCCCTGGCCAAACATCAGGAAGGCCGACGTCGACGGGAATTCGTTCGTGATGAATTCGCGCGTGTCGCGGGCGTCGCCATGGAAGGCAGCCACCCTGGCAAAGACCGACTTCAGTTCCGGCGGGCCCGCTTCCGGCGAAAACAGGAGCACCACACCCAGCACCACCAGCATGAAGGACGCCAGCATCAGTAACAGCGCCGCACTTTCGGCCGTGCGCCACCGGCGGCCATGCCAGGCCAGCAACAGGGGGCACAGCAAGCCATACAAGTGCAGGATGTCACCGTAGAACAGGAAGCAGCCGTGCAGCACGCCCAACACGACCAGGCCTGCCGTGCGGCGCAGCATGCGCGGCCGGAAGGCTGCGCCCGCACGGTCGGCGGCCCAGGCCTGGAGCATGAAGCTGTAGCCGAACAGGAAAGAGAACAGCAGGTAGAACTTGGCTTCGAACAGCAGCGCGACGACAAAGCGCACTGCCATGTCGAGCGCTCCCGCATAGCGCGGGTTGGTCACGCCGGAGGCGAAATAAGGGTCGGCGAATGCCCAGATGTTGACGGCCAGGATGCCGAATAGCGCAAAGCCGCGCAAGGCATCGATTTGCAGGAGGCGGTATTGGTTCATCCGCAGATTATATATTTAGCAACCCCGCATCTGCCAAGGCCTTGTCCCAAGGGGGCACGGGCTGGTACTCCGCCACCAGGAAATCGATCAGCGCCCTCACCTTCGGCGATAGCTGGCGCGTGGCCGGGTACAGGGCGCTCAAATGGTTCAGGGGCAGGTTCCAGTCGCCCAGCACCGGCGCCAACCGTCCTTCGATGATGTCGCGCCAGGCCAGGAAGGTTGTCGTGTAGACGATGCCCAGCCCGCGCAGGGCGGCGTGCTGCAGCACCATGCCGTTGTTGGCAGTGAAGGCCGGCGTCACCCTGACCGTGGCCTGCTCTTCGCCACGGGCAAAATGCCAGGCGATGCCACCGGTCAGGTGGCTGAAATGCAGGCACTGGTGGCGATGAAGGTCTTCCGGCACTTCCGGCCGCCCGGCCCGCGCCAAGTAGGCCGGCGAAGCACACAACACGCCGCGGCAGGGCGCCAACGGCCGTATCGCCAGCGCGCGGCTGTCGGGAATTCCACCCACGCGGATGGTCAGGTCAAAGCCATGCTCGATCGGGTCGAGCAGCGCATCGTCCACATGCAGCAGCGGCGACAGCTGCGGATGCGGCAGGCTGAAGCGCGCCACTGCATCGGCCAGCCATTCGCTGCCGAAGCTGGAAGGCGCCTGTATGCGCAGCGGGCCAGCCAGCTCGATGCCGGCATGCGTCACCACCCGCGCTGCCTCTTGCGCCTGAAGCACCGCCAGGGCGCAGGGCTCCAGGTAAGCCTGCCCGGCATCGGTCAGGCTGACATCGCGCGTGGAGCGGTGCAGCAGGCGCGCATTGAGCCGTTCTTCCAGCGCGATCACATGCTTGCTCACCATGGCGCGCGTCATGCCCAGCCGGCGCGCGGCGCCGCTGAAGCTGCGCTGCCGCGCCACCTCCACGAAGATTTCCATTGCCTTGAGCTGGTCCATGGATTCGATTGTCTCCATTTTGGAGACAATGTGTCAACCGTTTGCGCATTGTTCGCATCCAATGGCTTCCCTACAATGACCCAAGTTAAGAAAAGGAGCACACCATGCTGACCGACGCCCAGAAAGCCCAATACGCCAAGGATGGCTTCATCGTCATCCCAGGCTTCAAAAGCGCAGAAGAAATCGCCGCCCTGCGCGCCCGCGCCGCGCAAGTCGTCAACGACTTCGACCCGGCGGTCGCACAAGGCATCTTCACCACCAAAGAACAGGAAAAGAAAGCCGACGATTACTTCCTCGGCTCGGACAACACCGTGCGCTGCTTCTTTGAAGAGGAAGCTTTCGGCCCGGACGGCCAGCTGAAACAGGCCAAGGAACTGTCGATCAACAAGATCGGCCATGCCATGCACGACCTGGACCCGGCCTTCCGCGCCTTCACTGCCGATGCGCGCCTGGAGCAGATCGCCCGCGACATCGGCCTGGCCGAACCGCAGGTCTGGCAATCGATGTACATTTTCAAGCAGCCTGGCATCGGCGGCGAAGTGCGCTGGCACCAGGACGCCACCTACTTCGACACCACCCCGATCAGCGTCACCACCTTCTGGTTCGCGCTGGAAGACGCCACGCTGGAAAACGGCTGCATGTGGGCAGAACCGGGCGGCCACCGCTCGCCGCTGCGCGAACGCTTCATCCGCGAAGGCGACCAGGTCCGCGTGGAAAAACTGGACAACACACCGTGGCCGACCGACGCCACCGCCGTGCCGCTCGAATGCAAGGCTGGCTCGCTGGTCTGCTTCCACGGCCTGCTGCCGCACTACAGCGCCCCGAACCGCTCGCCGGTTTCGCGCCACGCCTACACGCTGCACGTGACCGATGGCCGCACTGAATACTCCCGGCGCAACTGGATCCAGCGCGACGCCTCCTTCCCTGTGCGAGGCTTCCTGTGAAAATCAGCATCTTCGCGCCGCACTGGGGCAGCAATGACTTGCCGCCGGAAGTCTTCATCGCCAAGGTAAAAGAAGCCGGCTTCGATGGCATCGAAATGTCGCTGCCGCTGGACCGCGCCCAGCGCGACAACTGGGTCTACAAGATCGCCAACGCCGGGCTGGACTTGATTGTCGCCCAATGGGAGACAGTGTTCCACAGCGACTTCGACGCGCATAAACAGGCACTCGGCGAGCTGCTGCGCAATGCCTGCGAAGTGCAGCCGGTGCTGGTCAACTCGCACACCGGCAAGGACTGGTATACGCCACAGCAGAACGAAGAACTGATCGCGCTCGCCGCCGGCATCTCGGCAGAATATGGCGTACCAGTCGTGCACGAAATCCACCGGAGCCGCTTCAGCGGCCACCCGATGCTGCTGCTGCCCTACCTCGATCGCCTGCCGCAGTTGCACCTGAACGCCGACCTCTCGCACTGGTGCGTGGCCTGCGAATCGCTGCTGGAAGACCAGGAGCTGACGCTGGCCAAGGTACTGCCGCGCGTGCGCCACATCCACGCCCGCATCGGCCACCAGCAAGGCCCGCAAGTGGCAGACTTCCGCGCACCGGAAAACGCCGATGCATTGAAAGCCCACCTGTCCTGGTGGGATCGCATCATCGAACTGCGCCGCAATGACGGCGCCGAGCGCATGACGCTGACGCCGGAGTTCGGGCCGGCGCCTTACACTTTCACCCTGCCTTACACTGGCCAGCCGGTCAGCAACGCGTGGGACCAGAACGTGGCGATGCTGGAGCTGCTGCGCAAGCGCTACTGCATGTAATTCAAAGCACCGTTTTACCGGCACAGGGCATGATGATTCATGCCCTTTTTCTTTGCCGCGCAGGGATTGGAGATTTCCCAGTTCAGTGTCATACTGCTAATTGCATATTCGCAATATTTCGTCGGCTGCAAACAAAAATGAAGAAGATTGGAAATCAAGTTGTAGTCGCGCTCGCAGCCTTACTTTCAAGCGCCTATGCGCATGCGGAAGGCAAAGAGTTTTCTCCATTCGAATACACACCGCTTGGCGTTGTGGGCCTCGGATAATGATCTTGGGGCTCATAAAACCTATGTTCAAAACCCTCGCATCGTCCGCCTTCCTCGCAATGACTTCGGTGGCCGCCGCCGCTGATTTCACTGTCCTTACTGCGAAAGGCTACGTGCGTTTCACTACCCCTGACCAGTGGGCCGTCTTGTCAATGCAGACCAAGCCTCCGGTTTCCGTTGCAGCCTTCCAAGTCGCTAATCCTGCAGACGAAGGGACCCCACATTCCAGCAATGTAGCGGTTAGCATATTCAGTGCTGGGACGGAGCGTGGAGACGCGGCGGCATCAGGCGTTGGACAGCAGTACGGTAAATTGCCGCCATCGGTCAGCACGCTCGAAGGCTGGACTATCTACTCTCAAGAGGCCCAGCAGCAAGGGGCGGCATACACGATCATCGATGCAAAGAGACCCTTCGCGGATGTCGTCGTCGGCCTGCGCTTCGCATGGCCTCATCTCGCAGGCAATCCGCCGGGCTACGATCAGTCCATGCGCAGGGCATTCGAATCGCTTCGCCGCTCCGTTTCATACGGCTCAGGCATTCCAGCGCTTAGGCCCGGCGAAGTCCTTCGACGACCAGCAACCGACGAAAAATGAAATCCACGACACTTTTCTGTGAAGAACTGGCTGCAATCCTGGCGAAGGAGCTCGCCAACGGCAACTCATTGAGCGAGAAGCCGGCCGTGACGGATTGGCCCAGCCGAGGTTCAGTCTTCGCTCACTTGTCAAAAGACCTTACTACTCCCAAGAGCGCACTGCCGCACATCATTGAATCTTCGATCTGCAACGATCCTCACTATGGATGGTACCAGGAGCTATTCTGCCGCAAGCACCAGCACCTCCTGGTAGCGGGCAGTCCAAAGCCTGGCCTGCCAATGTGGACTTCCTGAGGTACTCTTTCAACTTTCCGCTGTGATGACGCCATGACCTACCCCACTGTCCTCGATCCGCTCAAAGTTGGTGAATACCCCGCCTCAGCCAAGTCTGGGGGTGGCTATGTCTGGGATGCTGTTCTCGAATACCGTGTCTGGTGCCACCCGGAGCGCGGGGCTCCGGACGAAGACGACGGCAGCGATTACTACTACGCCTTTGAAACGTTCGAAGAGGCCAGGGAATTTGCCGATGAAAATCCAGGAACAGAAGAACCGCTGGCGCTGGTACTCCAACGCGAATATATCGACGAGCCCGAGCCAGGCCTGTACCGCCATGTCAGGGAGCAGCGCATCACGGAATGGCCTGTGGCATTCCTCTCCAGGCCACCACGAGATGAATTCACCATCCCAGACTTCCTCGCGCCTGACGCACCACCGAACCGGCTCGAAATCCTGCGCGGGCTCGCTCCACGGAGCTGGAAATGCTGATCGTCGCTGCATTGCTGCTTGTCCTCACAGGCATCGCCCACTCTTACCTGGGCGAGCGCTACATCCTCATTCGCCTCTTCAAACGCGACAACCTGCCGAAGCTGTTCGGCGGCACCGACTTCACCACCGGTACGCTAAGGTTTGTCTGGCACCTTCTTACCCTCGTGTGGTGGGGAATTGCGGCGATCGTGCTGCTGGCATCGGGAAAACAGCTCGAGCCTGCAATTATTCTTCGGGTTTTCAGCATCGTCGCGCTGGTTTCCGGCCTCTTCCCGCTCTACTTCACGCGCGGCCGACACCTGTCCTGGATAGTTTTCTTCGCTGTCGCCGCACTTCTCTGGTCAGGATCTCCGTGATTACAGCTTTCAAACTGGCAGGCTTCTTGGACAGTTCCGCGTATTCAAACCCAAGCTGCTGCAGCGGGAAGAATGCGATGACTTCGATCTCAACATGGCAGTCGAATCCTTCTTCGAGGGTGTCGATGCCCATGAAAAGGGGGCGGTGATCTGGAACGCCGCACTCGACCAGTCCATTTAAGGAGGAACCGCATGTACCACGCTATCGTCCGCCGCAAGATCACACAGGTATTCGCAGGCCTCAGCGCAGGGCGAATTGAGGCCGTGACCGACGAACTGGCGCCCAATGCAACGCATTATTTTGTCGGCACCCATGCCCTTTCCGGCACGCGCCGGACGCCGGAAGCGATCCGCGCCTGGTACGAGCGCCTGCTTCGGCTACTGCAGGGAATCAGTTTCACCCTGCACGAAGTAAGAGTGTCGGGCTGGCCGTGGCGCACGCAGGTGGAGGCGATTTGGACCGAGACCAACAATGGTACCGACGGAGTCAAAACCACTGCGGAAGGCGTCAACCTGATCGAAATTCGCTGGGGCCGGGTGACCAGCGTCCGAATCTATCCCGATACCGCTGCCTTGGAACGAACGCTGCAGCGCATTGCCGCCAAGGGCACTGCGGAAGCAATGGCCAGCCCTATCGTCTCGTGAACTCCGCCATTCTTCAATGCCGATCACTCCATTCCACTTTGGCCCCGGAGCCGCAATCCACGCACTCGCTCCACAGCGCGTCAGCTTCATTGCCTTTTGCGCTGCGAATGTGCTGATCGACCTTGAGCCGGCCTACTACATGAGCACCGGCCAGTTCCCGCTGCACCGCTTTTTCCATACCTATATCGGGGCGACACTCGTTGCTTTCTTCACCGTTGGGCTCTTCTTCGCAGCACGAAGGATCCCCCTGCCTAACCTGTTTGGCTGGCGCAATTTGAGTACAGCCAGTGTGGCCGTTGGTGCGGCCTTGGGCAGCTACACGCATGTTGTATTCGACAGCATCATGCACCCGGATATCAGGCCCTTCGCGCCATTCAGCAATTCAAATCCACTCCTGACGGCCATTCCTCTCGATACCCTGCATTTGTCGTGCGTAGTTGCTGGCGCGATCGGCATAGCGATCCTGCTTGTGCGGAAGCTGCGCGACGCAAGCACGTAATTCCACCTCACATGAAAGAAGCCCAATGATTACCTGCTACCTCCGCTACATCATCGATCCTTATAAGCTCAAGGAATTTGAACACTACGGGAAAATCTGGATTCCGCTGGTCGAAAAGTTTGGCGGCACCCACCACGGTTACTTCCTGCCGTCCGAAGGCACGAACAATGTCGCGCTGGCGATGTTTTCCTTCCCAAGCCTGGCAAAGTATGAGGAGTACAGGATCAAGTCCCTGGGAGACCCGGAGTGCCAGGCCGCGATCAAATATGCGGAAGAAACCCGCTGCATCGTCAGTTACGAGCGAAGTTTCTTCCGGCCCGTCTTCGCTTGAGTGCTATCAAGGCGAAACAAGCTAAGGCAATTTAACCTTGACGCGGCGCAACGCGACGTCTAAACCTTATAGACAAAGCAGCATAGAGGAGCACACATGCCCGTTATCCGCGCCTCCCAGAGGCAAGTCGAGATGATCGAAACTTCAGCGCCCGGCGTGCTGAATCGCGAAGAGTGGATCAGTGAACCTGGCGAACTGTCCCAGTTCGGTGCGTTTATCCATACCCTCATGCCGGGCACACGGTCGTCCATCAAGCACTGGCATGAATCGGAAGATGAATTGGTGTACGTCCTCAATGGCGAAGTAACCCTCATCGAAGGTGAAACCGAATCCATTCTCGGCCCAGGCGACGCGGCAGCTTTCCCGCATGGCAGGCCTGTTGGCCACTATCTATGGAACAGGAGCCAGGCGCCGGTTCAATGCCTGGTTGTCGGAACGCGGGCACAAGCTGACCGCATTACCTATCCAGACCACGACAGGGTTTTGCTGCGCGACAGGTCGCAGCCTGACGACATTTGGAGCGACTCCTCGGGCCGCGGGGCCGACAGCCCCTACCGGCAATGGATGCCATGAGCGAGCTCGATCAATTGGAAGCCATGCTCCGCGCACGGCCGGCACACCTCACCATTGAACAGCGGCGCGAGGCTTGTGATGCGCTGGCCGAGCGCTATCCAACGCCGGCAGACGTTGACGTCACGCCCGTCGTGGCGAATGGTGTGCCGGCAGAATGGACTTATACTCCTGCCGCACGCGAAGATGGCACCATCCTCTACCTCCACGGCGGCGGCTTTGTCTGGGGGTCGTTGGCCAGTCATCGGCATTTCGTCAGCGAACTGGGCCGTGCGGCGGAGATGAAGGCGCTCGCCCTGGATTATCGGCGCGCACCGGAATTCCCTTTTCCCCATGCGCTGGAAGACGCCATCAATGGCTATAAGTACCTGCTCGATCGCAGCCAGAAGATTGCGGTGGCCGGCGATAGCGCGGGCGCTGGCTTGGCGGTCGCCATGCTGGTGCGTTTGCGCGAGCTGGGCCTGCCGCAGCCAGCCAGCGCGCTCCTTTTCTCGCCATGGGCCGACATGACCGTTTCAGCCGGCAGCTATGCGCGCAACGCCGAACGCGATCCTGTGCTGAACCGGGAACTGATGCAATTCCTGGCCGAGCAATACCTTGGCGACCGGCCGAGGAATACACCCCTGGCCTCCCCCGTTTTCACCGACCTGCATGGCATCGCCCCGCTCAGCATCTTCGTCGGCGCGACCGAGGCGCTGCTGGACGACTCAATCGCCCTCGCCCGCGCGGCCACCCTCGCTGACATTCGCGTACGCCTGGACATATGGCCGAAGATGTTCCACTTCTGGCCCAACTATTACCAGGAGCTCGCGGAAGGCAGGCAAGCGTTGGAAATGGCCGGGGCAATTTTACGGGAGGCGGTGGTAAAGTGACACCTCCACATTTACTTACGCAATAACCTTTGTGAAACGAGCACTTTTCATCTGCACCCAAAACCGCTTGCGCAGCCCGACTGCGGAAAGCGTCTTCGCAAGCTGGCCGGATGTCGAGACAGATTCAGCGGGTCTCGGCAATGACGCCGACGTGCAACTGTCGACCGAACAAATAGCGTGGGCGAACATCATCTTCGTGATGGAGAAGACCCATCGCAATCGCCTCTCCACAAAATTCCGCTCGCACCTGAACGGCAAGCGCGTGATTTGCCTCGACATACCGGACGATTACGAATACATGCAGCCCGAGCTGGTTCGGCTCCTGGAAACCAAAGCCGGCAAGTTCCTGCGCTAAACGGACGGGCCGGATTATTTGCTATGCTGGCAGTTCTCGCCTTGCGGAGATTGGGATGCCTACCAAAAGCGTTGACGGCTATGAGATCGAGTTCACCGGCGAACTGCTGGAGGGCACCAAGCAATGGGGCGCCTACGTTTCCATCTTCGCGCCTTCCGCGAATCCGATGCATATGACCCACATCTATCCCAAGCGGCGCGTATCCGCAGACATGACTTTATTGGACCAGCATGCCGCTGAAGCCGAGGCGGAGCGCGCTGCCTTGAAAATCGTGGAAGGCTTGCGCTCCTGATTACTGGGCGTGCAGCAGGTCGTTTTCGGCGAGTTCGTCCCGGGCGGGGACTTTGCGAGGCAAGGTGATGATCACGGTAGTGCCCTTGCCAACCTCCGATTCAACGTGGATGGTGCCACGCAATACACCGGTGACAAGGTTGTAGACGATATTCATGCCGAGCCCTGAACCGCCCTGCCCCATCTTGGTGGTGAAGAAGGGATCGTACACTTGCCGCAGCGTGCGTGCACTCATGCCATTGCCGTCGTCGGCGAAACGCAGCTCGACATTTTCCTCATCCATCTCGACCACGCTGATGGTGATGTGCCCAGACTCGCGTCCTTCAAAAGCATGCATGATGGCGTTCTGTATCAGGTTGCTCAACACCTGCCCCACGCTGCCAGGGTAAGAGATGAAGTTGACCGTATCCGGCATCCAGACCTTCACTTCGCAATTGGCACGGCGCAGCTGGGCGGAATAGGTTGCAAGCGTGTCGTGCACCACGCCATGCAGGTTGAACGAGCGCCGCTTGTCTGAGGTCTGGTCGACAGCCACTTGCTTGAAGGAGTGGATCAGGTCGGCTGCACGCGTCAGGGAATTGGTGATGATCGAGCACGCCATGCGTGCATCCTTCAAATGCGTATCGAGCGCGGAGCGTTTGATGCCTCCCTCGGAGAGCTGGCGTTCGAACTCCTTGCACATATCGCTCAATGCCGTCGCGGTCAGCAGGCTGTTGCCGATCGGCGTATTCAGTTCATGTGCAATGCCTGCCACCAGCGCGCCCAGCGATGCCATTTTCTCGGACGTGATCAGGTTGGCCTGCGCCTGCTTCAGCGTCGACAGCACAGCCGACAGGTCCTTATGCGCCATTTCCACGTTAGCCTTTTGCAGTGCCAGCTCGCTCAGGCTGCGCTCCAGGCCGTGCTTGGTGTCGACCAGCGCAGCCTCGGTCTGTTTGCGTTCCGTGATATCGATAATCACCCACACGCAGCCCTTGCGCGGTTCTTTTTCGTCCAGCATGCGCCCGTTCACCATGCACCACAGCCGCCGGCCACTGGCGCTGGCCAGTTCCAGTTCGAAGTGCATCGATGTGCCATCGGCCACACAGGCAAACGGGTCGCTCAGCCCGCCCGTCAGCATACTGCAGGAACGGCCCGCCAGCTGGCCCGGCTGGTAGCCCATCATCTCCTCCAACCCGCGGTTGCAGCGTACGATCACCCCGTTGGCGAACAGGCCAATGCCGACAATGGCGCTATCCTGCAGGGCGCGCAGTTCGTCCGCCGTGACGCGCAGCTTTTGCGCCAGGGTGCGGCGCCGCTGCAGCGTCATGATCTGCGCGCCGATCAAGGCGCTGATGATAAAGCCGGCCAGGCCAATCACCGTAATCAGCCTCATGTCGCGGCTATAGCGCTCGCTTGCGTGGCCTTCGAAACTCATGATCCAGCGCCGTTCACCAACGTCGAGTGGAATCTTGACGACCAGGCCAGGCAACGGCGGCAGGCGCTCGCCCGAGCCAAGCTTGCCGAAGCTGTTGAACATCAGGTTGTCGACCGTGGGCGGCATATTGCCGCCATCGTTGATGTAACCCGCATCGTTGATTGTGACGTAGAGGTGCTGCAGCATCGGGCTGTCGATCGTTTCCGACATCAGGTCATTCACGCGGAATACGATGGCGACAAAGCCTACCAGCGCCGCATCGCGCTCCTGCTCCGTCAACAGCGATGCGCCGCGGCGGTAGATGGGGGCGCGTGCCACGAAGCCTGGCTGGCCGCTGGCGTCCTGCACCAGCGTGATGCGCTCAGTAGCCACCACGCGGCCAGTGGCTTTGCCCAGTTGCAGGGCCTTGTAATGCGGCGGCAGTGCTGCAAGGTCGAGGCCGAAGGCGTTTTCATTGCCCCTCATTGGCTCGTTGTATTCGATCAGGAAGTGCTCGGGGCGCACAGAGGCAGGATGCACTTTGTAGTCGGGATAGCCGCCGCTTTGCAGGCTGTCATCGGCGCGGATGCGTTGCGCATACGTCTCGAGTTGGCTGGAAGGCACGCGCCGCACGAACTGGATGGCCTGGAAGCCGGGATAGCGGCGCTTGAGGTCCAGTTCGCGCACATAGCGGCTGAACTCCACGCGCGAGACATCGTCCTTGACCGCGAACACGCCCTTAATGCTAAGCAGCATGTCGAAGTAGGTTTGCAGGCGAAGCTGCGTGTCGCGCGCGATTTTCTGGGTGTCGCGCTGGAAGGCTTCATTGGTCTGGCGGTCCTGCACATTCATCACGAACATGCAGACCCACACGGTAACGCAAATACCGACAATAAAGGCCAGGTATCCGTGTATGCGCATGCTTGCTCCGACGGGACTGTGGAGACGACTATAGCATAGCGAAATCCCTAATACGCCTAGGAAACGGTCAGCCGTTGTTACTGCGTTGCATCCTGGTATCGCAGTGCGATTTCCCTGACCTGTTCTTCGGCGGCCAGCAGGGCATCGACCACGTCCGGATCGAATTGTTCGCCGCTGCCCTGGCGGATCAGCTCGATGGCAGTCTCATGCGTAAAGGCCGGACGGTAGACGCGTTCGGACACCAGCGCATCATAAACATCCGCCACTGCGACCAGCCGGGCCGATACCGGTATGGCATCGCCCGCCAAGCCTTGCGGATAGCCCGAGCCGTCATAGCGTTCCTGGTGGCTGTACGTGATTTCGCGCGCAAAGCGCAGGAAGGCGTTGGAAAAGCCCAGCTCGCGCTCGACCCCGGCGATGGCATCGCGGCCGTGCACGGTGTGCTGTTTCATGATCTCGAATTCTTCCGGCGTCAGGCGGCCCGGCTTGAGCAGGATCGCATCAGGGATGCGCACCTTGCCGATATCGTGCAGCGGGGCGGCCTTGAACAGCAGCGGGATATGCGGCTCGATCAGTTCATCGGCAAAACGCGGGTTGCCCTGCAATTGGCGAGCCAGCGCCAACACGATATGCTGGATGCGGCGCAGGTGCGAGGGATCCTCCTCATCGCGCCACTCGGCCAGGCTGGCGATGGCCCACGCTGCGGCATCGGCGATCTGGCCCAGTTCATTGAGCTGGGTGCGCTGGCGCTGCACCTTGGCGCGCGCCTCGCGCAACTGCAGGTGGGTGGCGATGCGCGCAAGCAGCAGCTCTGGCAACAGCGGCCGCGCCACCACGTCGGATGCACCGGCGGCAAGGGCGCTTTGCTCCATGTCCGGCTGGCCGCGATCGATCATCGCAAGCAGAGGAATGCTGGCGGTGTCGGGATTGCCGCGCAGGCGTTGGCAAACCGTAAAGCCATCGCGTACCACGTCCACCAGGACCAGGTCGGGGCGCGGGAGCTGCTCAGCCGCAGCGAGCGCGCTGTCGCAATCCTCGACCACACGCACGGCGTACTTGTCTTCCAGCAGGTGGCTGAGCTGTTGCAGGTGGTCGGCCGATCCATCAACGATCAGCAGCAGCGGCTTGGTCTTTGGGCTCTTCATTGCGGCATGATACCGCACGGGAACATCGCACAGGGAATGTTCAGTCAGCGAATGCAGGCGAGCCGTCCGGCAGGAAAGCGCCAAAACAACGGGTGCATTCGATACAGAACAGGTGCGCCACCCGCACATTCTTCTGGCGCAGGACCAGTTGCAGGTGGCCTTCTTCGCAAATCGGGCAGGTTTCGCGCATGGTGCCGCAGGCCATCACGTCATCCGCCAGGTAGTTTTCGTCATAGCGCACACCATCAACGACGCGCTGCGGGTCGAGCTCAACCAGGAAAAGCACGGGCTCCGGGCCTCGCTGGTCGGGTACCGGGTACGCGGCTGAATGATAGTGATTCATTTGATTCATTGTCATCCCCTTTTGCCCAGCGCAGGTTATGGGCACTTTAACCATAGTCAAAGATTCCTCCCCAAGCAAGGTCAAGCGGGAAATTTGCTTGCAATTAGATCGCGCGCTATCTATACTGCAGCCATGGATACGAAAACTTTTGACCTGGAGCAGGTTCCCAAGCTCGACCAGCAACTGTGCTTTGCCTTGTACTCGACGTCCCTGGCGATGAACAAACTGTATCGGAAGCTGCTGCGTAAGCTGGGCCTGACCTATTCACAATACCTGGTCATGATGGTGTTGTGGGAACAGGACGAGCAGACGGTCTCGGCCCTCGGCGAGCGCCTCTTCCTCGACTCGGCCACGCTGACGCCGCTGCTGAAGCGGATGGAGCAGGCCCAGCTGATCACCCGCACCCGCTGTCCGCAAGACGAGCGCCAGGTGATCATTGCCCTTACCCCGCACGGCAGCGAGTTGCGGAACGAGGGTGCCAAGCTGCCCGCCTGCGTCCTCGGCGCCAGCGGCTGCGACCTGGACCAGGTCATCCGCCTGCAACGCGAGCTGTCGGTATTGCGCACCAGCCTGATGAACAACGCATGACAAAAATGGGGACGTACCCCTTTTTATTTGAAAAATGGGGTACGTCCCCATTTATTGTTTTATGTTGCAGGATTTTTACAAATAAACGAAGTGACGCGGGGAAAAGCTCTCTAGAATAGCCCAGCATTTATTACAACAAGCCTGGGGATTCGATGAAACGCTTTCAATTCGGTCTTGCCGCATTGTGCCTGACCGCGACGGCCTTTGCGGCCGAGCCATTCGATGACAAGTTCCGCCAGCTCGATGAGCTGCTTCCGTCCGCCAACCAGTACCGCACAGCCTCCGGCGCTCCCGGCCATGCCTACTGGCAGCAGCGCGCGGACTACACGATCCGCGCTACGCTGGACGAGGCGAACCGCGCCATTTCGGGCAGCGGCCAGGTCACCTACCACAACAATTCGCCGGATACCCTGCACTACCTGTGGCTGCAGCTTGACCAGAATATCTACAAAGCCGATTCCGACGCCCGCATGACCATGACCGCGCCTTCGCGCGAGGCCTGGGGCCGCGCCAAGAGCGATGAAGAAGGCATGAAGTATGAAGGGCTGCGCAACATCCTCGCCGGCCGCGAATTCGATGGCGGCTTCAAAATTGGCTCCGTCAAAGGAGCCGGCGGTGCGCCGCTGAAGTACACCATCAACCGCACCATGATGCGCATCGAGCTGCAGCAGCCACTGAAGCCGGGCGAGAAGTTCAGCTTCTCCATCGACTGGAGCTACAAGGTCAACGAGCAGAAGGTACTGGGCGGCCGCTCCGGCTACGAGTACTTCGCTGAAGACAAGAACGCGCTGTTCGAAATCGCCCAGTGGTTCCCGCGGATGGCCGCTTACTACGATGTGTATGGCTGGCAGCACAAGCAGTTCCTGGGCTCCGGCGAGTTCACGCTGGAATTCGGCGACTATGACGTGCAGATCACTGTGCCGGCTGACCACATCGTGGCTTCCACCGGCGAACTGCAGAACCCGAATGAGGTGCTGACCGCCACCCAGCGCGAACGCCTGGCCAAGGCCCGCACCAGCAAGACCCCTGTGGTCATCGTGACCCAGGCGGAAGCCGAGCAGGCCGAGAAGAACCAGGCCAAAGGCACAAAGACCTGGCACTTCAAGGCCAGGAACGTGCGTGACTTCGCCTGGGCATCCTCGCGCAAGTTCATCTGGGATGCGCAAGGCTACAAGAAGGATGGCAGCGACCTGATGGCCATGTCCTACTATCCGAAGGAAGGCAATCCGCTGTGGGAGAAGTATTCGACCGCCGCCATCATCCACACTATCGAGCAGTACAACAAGTACAGCCTGGACTATCCATATCCGACCGCGATCTCCGTCAATGGCCCGGTAGGCGGCATGGAGTATCCAATGATCTCCTTCAACGGCCCGCGTCCGGTGAAGGACAAGAAGACCGGCGAAATCACCTACACCAAGCGCGCCAAGTATGGCCTGATCGGCGTGGTGATCCACGAAGTTGGCCACAACTACTTCCCGATGATCGTTAACAGCGACGAGCGCCAGTGGACCTGGATGGATGAAGGCCTGAACACCTTTGTCCAGTCGCTGGCCCAGGAAGCGTGGGAGGAAAACTACCCGGCCGGCCGCGGCGACCCGCGCTTCATCGTCGACTACATGCGTTCGAAGAACCAGGTGCCGATCATGACCAACTCGGAGTCGCTGCTCCAGTTCGGCAACAACGCCTACGCCAAGCCTGCTGCTGCGCTGAACATCCTGCGCGAGACGGTGCTGGGCCGCGAACTGTTCGACTACGCCTTCCGCGAGTATGCGCGCCGCTGGAAGTTCAAGCGCCCTACCCCGGCTGACTTCTTCCGCACTATGGAAGACGCTTCCGGCACTGACCTTGACTGGTTCTGGCGCGGCTGGTTCTACACCACCGATGCGGTGGACGTGTCGATCGACGGCATCAGCGAGTACGGCGTCAGCACCAAGAATCCTGAAACCGAAAAAGCCTGGAAGAAGGCGCAGCATGATGCGGAGCCGGTCTCCATCATCGACCAGCGCAACAAGGGCATGGTGCGCAAGGTCGACGAACAGCCTGCGCTGAAGGACTTCTACAACGAGCATGACGACTACACCGTCACCAATGCCGACCGCAACAAGTTTGCCGAGTCGACCAGCGACCTGGAACAGTGGGAAAAAGACCTGCTGGCACAGGGCAAGCACCTGTACCTGGTCGACTTCTCGAACCTGGGCGGCCTGGTGACCCCGCTGATCCTGCAGATCGAGCTGAAGTCGGGCAAGAAGTACATCGAGCGCATTCCTGCCGAAGTATGGCGCTACTCGCCGAAGAAGATCACCAAGGTCATCGTGACCGACGAGCCGCTGGTGTCGCTGGTGCATGACCCGTACTGGGAGACCGCCGACATCGACCAGTCGAACAACGCCTGGCCGCGCAAGGTGACGCCTTCGCGCCTGGAGCTGTTCAAATCGCGCCAGCCGGAAAACATGATGAAGGACTTCAACACCCCGCTGAAGAAGCAGGATGCCGAAGGTGTGAAGGACGGTGCCAAGGAAGGCGCCAGGAAGGAATGATGCGTTTCAAGGCCGTCCTCGCGGCGGTGCTGTTCTGGTGCAGCGCCGCCGCCCAAGCCCATAATTTTCACGTGGGTTTGACCGAGATCAGCTTCAACCCACGCACAGGCAGCACGGAGGTGGTTCATACTTACACAGCGCATGACGTGGAGGCGCTGCTGATGAACCTGTACCAGCGCCAGTTCGACCTTGGGTTGGAGGAGGATCAGGCCGTGTTCCGTCGCTACCTCGAAAAGCAGTTCCGCATCAGCGTCAACGGCAAGCCGGTGGCGCTGCAGTGGGTCGGCATGCAAGCCAATGTCGACACCATCAACGTGTTCCAGGAAATCGAAAAGACCGAACTGCCGCCGGGCGCCGTCCTGCTGGATGGCGTGCTGACGGATTTCCTGCCGCAGCAAGTCAATAACGTCAACGTCAGCGGTCCTGGCCGCCCCGCCGCTTCCATCGTCTTCAGCCGCGAACGCCGTGAACAGCCGCTTCCCTGAGCGGCGGCCGCTGCCAGCCCTGGCGCTGGCCTGGCTGCTCGCGCCGGCAGCCGCCTATGCCGATGATCCCTACATGCAGCGCGTGCTGGTCGAAGGCGCGCGCGCCAGCCAGCTTGGCGTCGCCGATTCGGCCGGCATGGGGAGCGTGACGCAGCGCCAGCTCGAGGCGCGCACCATTTACCGTCCGGGCGAATTGCTGGAGGCGACGCCGGGGCTGGTGGCCAGCCAGCATAGCGGAGAGGGCAAAGCCAACCAGTTCTACCTGCGCGGTTTCAATCTCGATCATGGCACCGACTTGCGCACCACGGTCGACGGCATGCCGGTCAACCAGCGCAGCCATGCACATGGCCAAGGCTGGACCGACCTGAATTTCATCATTCCCGAACTTGTGGCGCGGCTTGACTACAGCAAAGGCCCGTACAACGCCAGCACGGGCGATTTTTCTTCCGCCGGCGCCGCCGCAATCAATTACTCGAGCCGCCTGCCGCAAGACCAGGCCAGCATCACCGCCGGCCAGAACGGCTACGGCCGCGCGCTGCTGGCCGGCTCGCGCGACGGCGGCGACGGCGGCGGTGCAGGCGGTCCCGGCGCCTGGCTTTACGCAATGGAGACAGTCCACAACGACGGCCCATTCACGCGCGGCGACAACTACCGCAAGCTGAATGCGGTGCTGCGCTACACTGAAGGCTTCGCTAACAACGGCTACAGCATCACGGCCATGGCCTATCGCGGCGCATGGAACGCCACCGACCAGATCCCCCAGCGCGCGGTTGACAGCGGTTTGCTGGGCCGCTTTGACGGCATCGACCTGACCGACGGCGGGCAGGCCCGCCGCTTCAGCCTATCCGCTGCCTGGGGCCGCAGCGATGAAAAGCAGACCACCCGCGCCAACGCCTACATCATCAACAACCGGCTCGAGCTGTTCTCCAATTTCACTTACTTCCTGGACGATCCGCTGCATGGCGACCAGTTCGCCCAGCCGGACCGCCGTGTTACCAGCGGCTTCGACGTGAGCCATAGCTGGCATGACCACATGGACGACATGGCGTGGAGCACCACGCTGGGTGTGCAGGCGCAGAACGACAATATCTTCAACGCCTTGCAGCACACGGAAGCACGGCAGGTGCTGGCGACCGTGCGCGCCGACCATATCGTGGAAACCAGTGCGGCCCTCTACCTGCAGCAGCGCTTGCGCCTCACGCCATGGCTGCGCGGCGAAGCCGGCGTGAGGCTGGACCGCTACCGCTTTGCCGTTGGCGCCGCGCGCGCCGGCGAAACGCTGGCCAGCCCGAATATCAGCCTGGCCTTCGGCCCATGGTCGCGCACGGAGTTTTACCTCAACGCAGGCCGCGGCTTCCACAGCAATGACGCGCGCGGCGTGACGCAGGCGCAGGACCCCGCTACGCCGCTGGCCCGCTCGCGCGGCCTCGAATTCGGCTTGCGCAGCGAAGCAGCCAAAGGCCTGCAAACCGTGCTGGCCCTCTACCGGCTGGACTTCGATTCGGAACTGGTCTACCTGGGCGACGCCGGCAGCACGGAAGCGGGCCGCCCCAGCCGCCGCTACGGCATCGAGTTTTCCAACTACTACAAACCGCTCAAATGGCTGTCGCTGGACGCCGACCTGGCTTTCGCGCGCGGCCGCTTCCGCGGAACGTCCGTCGCCGCTAACGGCGATGGCGGCGACCGCATCCCTGGTGCAGTCGAAGGGGTCGCCCAGCTGGCGGCCACCGTCACCCCGGCCGGCCCCTGGTCGGGCTCCCTGCGCCTGCGCTGGTTCGGCCCTCGTCCGCTGGTGGCGGACAACTCGGTCCGCTCGAAAGCCAGCGCTACCGTCAACGGACGCCTGGCATACAAGCTGGCAGCCCGCACTACGCTGGAGCTGGAAGGCTTCAACCTCGCCAACCGCCAGGTTTCCGCCATCGACTACTTCTACGAGTCGCGCCTGAAGGGCGAGGCCGAGGCCAGCGCCGGCGTTCATTTCCATCCCATCGAGGCCAGGTCTTTCCGCCTCAGCCTGAATCACGCATTCTAAGTACAATAAGGGCCATGATGACGCCCTTGCCCCAATTGATCCATACCCTGCGCAGCGCCGGCTACGCCCTGCTCAAGCCGGCCGACGTGGCCAGCCTGGCCGGCTGCACCCTGGATGAACTGAACTCCCTGGTCCCTAGCTGGGACGACCTGGTCCCGGACAACTACCTGAAGGACGGCGGCCGTTACCGCCGCCGCCGGCACTCCTGCTTCGTGCAGGAAGGCCTGGCCCTGGACCAGACCCCGCACCGCGCCCACTGGCAGCCGGTCGAATACAACGCCCTGCACGGCGGCATGCGCCGCCTGTTCGAGCCGATCGCGCCGGACACGGTGGCCAACCCGGCCTGGAGCAAGCTGGTAGCCGCTGTCGGCCAGGCCTGCGCCCAGGTACGCGGCCAGCACCCCTGGTATGTGGAAGCCCACCAGTTCCGCATCGACACCACCGACGGCATCGGCCGCCCCACCCCTGAAGGTGCACACCGCGACGGCGTCGACTTCGTGGCCGTGCTGCTGGTCGGCCGCCACGGCATCAAAGGCGGCGAGACGCGCGTGTTCGAGGCCGACGGCCCGAACGGCAAGCGCTTCACCATGACCGAGCCCTGGACCATGCTGTTGCTGGACGATGCGGCTGTCATCCATGAATCGACCCCGATCCAGCCGCTGGACGGCAAGGGACACCGCGATACACTGGTGCTCACCTATCGTGACGGCGGTTTCCAAGGCGGCTGAAAAAACGGTATAGTCTGATCACCCAACCATTTCGGAGGTGACTTGGACTCCAGCTACGATATCGCGCCCGATGAGCTGGAAATACTCATCGTCGAGGACAGCCCGACCCAGGCCGAGCGCCTGCGGCGGCTGATCAGGTCCTCGGGCTACCACGCCCGGGTGGCTGCCAACGGTAAACTGGCCCTGGGCGACATCCGCGAACACAAGCCGCACCTGGTCCTGTCGGACATCGTCATGCCCGAGATGAACGGCTATGAGCTGTGCCGCGCCATCAAGGCTGATCCGGCGCTGCGCGATATCCCGGTCATCCTCGTCACTTCGCTGACCGATCCCAAGGACATCATCCGCGGCATCGAATGCGGCGCCGACAACTTCATCCGCAAGCCCTACGCCGAAGACTACCTGCTGAACCGCATCGGCCAGATGCTGGTCAACCAGAAGCTGCGCAAGAACTCCAGCATGGAAGTCGGCATCGCGCTCTACCTGGGCGACCAGAAGCATTTCATCAACGCCGAACGCCAGCAAATCCTCGACCTGCTGATTTCGACCTACGAACAGGCAGTGCAGGTCAACAGCGAGCTGCAGGCACGCGAACGGCAGGTGATCGAGCTGAACATGCGCCTGGCCCATCATGCCGGCGAGCTGGAAACCATCAATCGCGAAATCGCGCTGAAGAACCTGGAGCTGGCCGAAGCGAGCCGCATGAAGTCGGCCTTCATCGCCAATATGTCGCACGAGCTGCGCACGCCGCTGAACGCCATCATCGGCTTTACCGGCGCCCTGCTGATGAAGCTTCCCGGCCCGCTCACCGACGAGCAGGACCGCCAGCTCAATACCATCCGCAACAGCGCGCGCCACCTGCTTTCCCTGATCAACGACATCCTGGACGTGGCCAAGATCGAAGCAGGCAAGGTCACGCTGACGGTGGAGTCCGTCAACTGCCAGCAACTGATGGGCGAAGTGGCCGATACCCTGCGCCCGCTGGCTGCGCAAAAGGGCCTGGAAGTCTTCATTGAGATGCCGGAGCAGCCGATCGTCCTGCAGACCGACCGCCGCGCGCTGGCGCAGATCATGATCAACCTGGCCAACAACGCCATCAAGTTCACCGAAAAAGGCATGGTCAAGCTGGCGCTGAGCCAGCGCACCGACGACGAGCAGGCAGTGATCACGGAATTCAGCGTGACCGACAGCGGCAGCGGCATCAAGGAAGAAGACCAGGTCAAGCTGTTCCAGGCCTTCTCGCAGCTGGATAACACGTCGACCCGGCATGTGGAAGGTGCCGGCCTTGGCCTTTACCTGAGCCAGAACCTGGCCAACCTCCTCGGCGGCTCGCTGTTCTTCAGCAGCGACTTCGGCAAAGGCAGCACATTCACGCTCGCACTCAAATGTCGGCCCGCATCCTGATCATCGAAGACAACCAGGCCAATATGGACCTGATGACGTATTTGCTGCAGGCATTCGGCCATCGCCCCTTGTGCGCCACCGACGGTGAAATGGGCGTGGCGATGGCCATCAGCGAAAAGCCGGACCTGATCCTGAGCGACCTGCACTTGCCCAAGCTTGATGGCATGGGCGTGGTAGCGCGGCTGCGCGCCGACCCTGCCACGCGAACGATCCCGATCCTGGCCGCCAGCGCCTTGCCCGTCACCGACGGCTGCGCAGCCTTGCGCCGCGTTGGCTTTTCCGGCTGCCTGCCAAAGTCGCTGGAGCCCGATGTCCTGATCCCGGCACTGGAATCCTACCTGCCCGCGCACCTGCGCTCCGGGAATGCACCGCCTGCTTCCGCCCCCCTGCCATCGGCCTCGCAGCCGGCCGCTGCTGCGCGGCCCGAGGTTTCCGCGGCGCGTGCCCGCGTGCTGCTGCTCGACGCCGCGCCCGAAAATGCCGGACTGGTAGCCGCCATCCTGGCCCACAGCGGCTTCACCGTCAGCACGGCATCCAATCCCATGGATGCCGGCGCCCTGCTTGACGGTCATTCTTTCGACCTGGTGCTGTGCGAACTGGGGATGCTGGAAGCGGGCCGCCTGTCTTTCCTGGCAGATGCGCTGGAAATGGCGCCTGGCCTGCCAGTGGTCGTGATCCGGCCCGACGAGGAGGATGACCTGGACGCTTTGGGCGCGGGAAGGCGCCGCAGCCTGTTGTCACATCCCCTCGACCCGCAGCAACTGGTGGCCGCAATCGAGGCGATTCTGCGACAGTAAGGGTTTCCACAGCTTGAGTTGATAATGATTCTCATTTATGATTGCGCATTTTTCAATTTTATTAAACTATTAAATGCGCAAACATGTCTTTTTGGCTGCCGGCCTGCTGGCTGCCGCCCTGCCCGCTGTAGCGGATGAAAACCTGTTCGGCTATGTCCGCGGCTCCGAAGTGCTGCCAAAAGGCAGCGGCGAGTTTTACCAGTGGGTCACCCAGCGCAACAACAAGGGCACCGGCCACTACCGCGCCGTCGACACCAAGACCGAAGTGGAATACGGCGTGACCGACCGCTTCCAGGTGTCCGCCGAAGTGAACGGCCTGGCCGTGAAGAGCCAGGGCTTGCTGATCAACGGCTACCTGCCAAAAGACATCGATTCCAACCTGCGTCTGCAAGGCTTTGAAGTCGCCGCCAAGTACAACTTCCTCAGCCCGGCCAAGGACGATTTCGGGCTGTCCGCCTATACCTCCTTCGAGTACGGCCGCCTGGACGTGCACTCGGGCCAGAAGAAGCGCGAACTCGAATTCGAAGCGCAGCTGCAGGCGCAGAAGTACTTCCTGGAAGGCCAGCTGACCTGGGTCGGCAACATCGGCCTGCGTGCCGCGCATGAAAAGCGCAAAGCCATTGCAGACCTGCCGGAAGACTTCGAATGGCCAACCGATCCTGAGATGGAAATCTCGACCAAGATCGGCACCGGCCTGTCCTACCGTTTCGCGCCAGGCTGGTATGCCGGCGTTGAAGCGCTGTTCGAGAACGAATACGAAACCGAAGTTGGCCAGGAGCGCTGGTCTGTCTTCGGCGGCCCTTCGCTGCATTACGGCGGCAAGCAATGGTGGGCGACGCTGACCGTGTTCCGCCAGCTGCGCGGTGGCGGCGAGCGTTACGACGGCCAGCCGGAAAAACAACTGCACCTGATCGAACGCACCAGGAATGAGCTGCGCCTGAAGGTCGGCTACAACTTCTAAGGAGACCCACCATGAGCGCACATCGCTGGAATGCCTTTTTCCTTCCGGTCGCCGTGCTGGCTGGTCCTACCGCCTATGCCACCGACTACCTGACGGTGGCGCAAGCGCAGGAACAGTTGTTCCCCGGCGCCCAGTTCGGCGAGCAGACGCTGAAATTCAGCAGCGACCAGCGCGACCGCATCAAGGCCGCTGCCGGTGTGCGCCAGCGCAACGAAGAAATGAAGGTGTGGCGCGCCGAGAAGAACGGCAAGCTGCAAGGCTGGCTGATGGTCGATGAAGTGATCGGCAAACACGAATTCATCACCTACGCAACGGCGATCGGCGCGGATGGCAAAGTGCTCGGCATCGAGATCATGAGCTACCGCGAAACGCATGGCGGCCAGGTGCGCGAACAGGCATGGCGCAAGCAGTTCGTGGGCAAGACGGTTTCCGATCCCTTCAAACTGGACCAGGACATCCAGAACATCAGCGGCGCCACCCTGTCGTGCCGCAATGTGATGGATGGCGTCAAGCGGCTGCTGGTGGTCCAGCAGATGTTCCTCAAGGCTTGATGGACGCAGGTGCGATGGATGTAGTACGCCGCATGCGCCCTGCATTGGGCACGTTCGTCGAGGCGGGCGCCAGCGCCAGCGCGGGCCTGCCTGCTCTCGACACGGCCTTCGCCAGCCTGGCCCTGGCGCAGGAACGCTGGAGCTTCCAGGACCCTGGCAGCGAACTGTCGCGAATCAACGGCAGCGACGGCGGCTGGGTCCCTGTGCATGGCGACACCGTTCGCCTGCTGCGCCTTGCACGCGGCCTGATGCTGGCCAGCGGTGGCTACTTCGATTTCACCGTTGGCGGTGCCCAGGTACGACGTGGCAGCCTGCCCGATCATGGCGGCTTGCCTGCACTGGAACGCGGCACAGCGCACGACGTAGAGCTGCGTGCCGGCGCGGTGCGCTTGCAGCGGCCAGTGCGCCTGGTGCTGGATGGGATTGCCAAAGGCTTTGCCGTCGACCTGGCCTGCCGCGCCATGCGCCGAGCGGGCGCAGCGTCCGGCTGGATCAATGCCGGCGGCGACATCCGCGTTTTCGGCGACATTGAATTGCCGCTTGCCCTGCGCGGCGAAGATGGCGGCATACGTCCCCACGGCGTGCTGCGCAATGCCGCTTTCGCCAGTTCGCAGGTTGCCGCCATGCGCGACGACTCATTTCCCGCCGATATCATCGGGCCCGCCGGGCTGGCGCCGCAGCCAGGCGTCTGGTCGGTGCTGGCCCGCAGCGCATGGCGCGCCGACGCATTGACCAAGGTCGCAGCCATTGCCCCCGGAGAAACGCGCGGCCCGCTGCTGGCGCGCCTGGGAGGGCAACTGGCATGAAAGGCTATCCACACTGGTTCCTGCGCGCGCTGATTGGCGCTTTGCTGCTGATGTTCGTTACGGGCTTGCTGCTGGCGCCGGGCACGCTGGTCATGCGCGCAGAGATGGACCTGCCCTGGCGCTTGCCGGGCAGCGCACGCGTCTACACGGCCATGCTGCATGCGGCCGGCGGTTTCGGCCTGGCGGCGTTTACCGGTTCCTTATGGAGCCTGCACATGCGGGCAGGCTGGCGGCGCAGGAAGCATCGCGGCAGCGGCTTGTTCCTCGGTTCCCTGCTGGTGCTGTTGTGCATGAGCGCCGTGGCCATCTACTACCTCGGCGAAGAACAGGCGGGCACGATCGCAGCGCTGCTGCACCTGGCATTGGGCGTCATCCTGCTCGGCCCATTCGGCTGGCATTGGCTGCGCGGGTACCGCAGCCGGCACCACCATGGCCCGGCGCATTAGGCCAGCATCAGCCAGCCCAGTGCGATAAGGCTGAACACCGCGGCGAGCATGCCCAGGGTGTTCTCCGAGCGCTCATCGGCGCTGGTCAACTTCCACAGAAACTTCAGCATTATTCTTGTCCCCAACCGCGTCCCAACGCCATGCAGCCGTCAGGCGTACCTGCAGGTAATCGAGGAAGAGGCTGACCCGGAGCGGCAAGTTGCGGCCATGCGGCAGGATCGCCTGCAGCGGCGCGGCCGGCATGCTGTGGCGTGGCAACAAGCGCTGCAGGCGCCCGGCCAGCAAGTCATCGCCTACATCCCAGATCGATTTTACTACCAAGCCTGCACCTTGCAGCGCCAGCGCGTGCGCGGCCTGGCCATCGTTGGTAAGGAAGGTTGCGGCCACGCGCACGCTGGCGGAATGCTCGCCTTCAAAGCGCCACTCGACCCGCCGGGCATCCCCGATCACGATGCAGCGGTGACCAGTTAACTCAGCAGGATGCGCAGGACTGCCGTGCTGCTGCAAGTAGGATGGCGCAGCGCACAGCACACGGAAATTCGGCGCCAGCCGGCGCACGACGAGGTTGGGATCGGCCACGCTGCCGAAGCGGATCGCCATGTCCTGCCCCGTATCCAGCAAGTTCACCACCGTATCGGTCAGCTCGAGCTGCACCTGCAGGCCGGGATGCTGGCGCTGGAAATCGGCGACCACAGGCACGATGTGCTGGCGCCCCAGTTCGGAAGGAGCGCTCAGGCGCAGCAGGCCCTCCACTTCGCGCCGGCTGTGCGCCAGCAGGGACTCAGCCTGCTCCACTTCCTCCAGGATGCGCAAGACGCGCGCATGGAACATTGCGCCATCGGCCGTCAGCGTCTGGCGCCGGGTCGTACGCTGCAATAGCCGCAGGCCGACGTTTTTCTCCAGCTGCGCCAGGCGCTTGCTCACCACCGACAGCGGCAGCTCGAGTTCGCGCGCAGCGGCCGACATGCTGCCCGCGGCAACGATCTGCGCAAATGCCCTGAGCGCCGGCAAGTCATCAAGCATGAGTTAATTCTCTCCAAACTGGAAAATATGTATTCGTCGCTGGCGGCTATTTTAGCAACTCCCTAGCGAATAGCATGAAATCCTTTCCAAAGGAGATAATATGAAATACCTGACCACCCTGCTGCTGGCCGCCCTCCCGATGGCCGGCGCCCACGCGACGGACACACAACTGGTCCGCCCGCGCACCCAATTCGTCGATCCCTCGCTGCCGGCCGCGCAGGCCGAAGCCAGCGTGCTGGCGGCCCGCCGCTACGCATCGTTCTGGAACAATGGCGACGAAGCGCTGGCCCGCGCCGCGCTGGCGCCGGACTTCACCGACCGCACCCTGCCACCTGGACGCGCCCAGGGCTTGCCAGGTCCGCTGGCTGCTTCCGCCTTCGTCCGTGCCGCCGTGCCCGATATGCGCGCCGACATCGAGCAGTTGATCGTCAGCGGCGACCGTGCAATCGTGCACCTGCGCTTCCAGGGCCATTTCACCGGCAGCTTCAAGGGCGTGCAAGGCAAAGGACAGGCGATCGATTTCATCGCCACCGATATCTACCGCGTTGCCGACGGCCGCATTACCGACAACTGGCACATCGAGGACAACCTCGCCTTCCTGCGCCAGCTTGGCGTCATTGGAGACTAAGCCATGCCTGCAAAAGAAAGTCTTTCGCGCCGCCGCTTCATGGCCCAGTCAGGGATCGGCGCGCTTGCGGCCGCTGGCATATTGGCCCGCCGCGACGCCGTCGCCGGAGTGCAGCCAACGCCTGGCGATGGCCCCTTCTGGCCGAATGGCGCCCGGCTGGTGATTTCCATTTCAATGCAGTTCGAGGCCGGTGGCCAGCCCGCAAAGGGCACCGACAGCCCTTTCCCGAAAATCGATTTCCCTGCCAGCGTTCCCGCCGACCCGGCGGCCAATACCTGGTTCGCCTACGGCTACCGCGAAGGCATTCCGCGCATGCTGGACCTGTGGGACCGCCATGACGTCAAAGTCACCTCGCACATGATCGGCGAGGCTGCACGCCGGCATCCCGGCCTGGCGCGCGAGATCGTGCGGCGCGGCCACGAAGCGGCTGCGCACGGGCCAAGCTGGAGCCCGCAGTACGCCATGGGCCACCAGCAGGAACGCCAGTTCCTGCGCGATGCTGCCAGCATGGTGCGGCAAGCGACCGGCCAGCAGCCGGTGGGCTACAACTGCAACTGGCTGCGCCGCAGCCCGCAAACGCTGGAACTGCTGCAGGAACTGGGCTACCTGTACCACATCGATGACCTCAGCCGCGACGAACCGTTCATCGAGCAGGTCAACGGCAAGGACTTCGTCGTCGTGCCCTATACCCTGCGCAACAACGACATCCTGCTGGTGGAAGGCCGCAATTACTCGCCCGGCCAGTTCCTGGACCAGGTCAAGCTGGACTTCGACCAGTTGTACAGCGAGGGCGCGTCGCGCCGGCGCATGATGTCGATCAGCGCACATGACCGCATCAGCGGCACGCCGCAAATGGTGCGGGCCTGGGACGAATTCCTGCGCTACGCGAAGTCGCACCCGGGAGTGGCCTTCATGCGCAAGGACGATATCGCCCGCTACGCGCTGGCCAGCCCGCTGACCGTGCGCGAGGCGGAAACGATCTGAAATCAGGCCAGCAACTGCAGGCGCGGGCCGGATGGCAGGCTTGGGAAGGTGCGCGCCAGCGCAGCATCGGGCAGGCGCAGGTGGCGCTCCGCGATGTGGGCCAGCACATGGCGGAAATCGGTAGTGACAGGCAGGTCGCGTCCTTCGTTCAACTGGGCGTCGGCCAGGCCTTTCCATTCACCGGCTACCTTGCCGCCCTGTACCTTCCCGCCCAGCAGCCACATGGCATTGCCGTGGCCGTGGTCGGTGCCGCGATTGCCGTTCTCGCGGGCGGTGCGGCCGAATTCGGACATCACCACGATGACCGTGTCGTCGAACAGCGGGCCAAGACGCTGCGCCAGCGTGGCCAGTCCCTGCCCCAGCGGCTTCAGGCGATTGGCAAGCTGGCCGGTGCCAGCCCCCTGGTTGGCGTGGGTATCCCATCCGCCCAGCGCGATGAAGGCAAGCTGGATGTTCGGGTTGTTGCGCATCAGCGTAGCGAGCCTGCCGGCATCGTCGGGGAAACCATTCGGCAGCGGCGCCCCGTTATCGGCAGCCTGCATCTCGGACATCATGCCGCTGTTGGCCGCTGCCATCACTTCCTCATGCGCCTTGCGGCCGGCCTGGTACACCTTGCCGTAGCGCTCATTGCTGGCATATAGCGCATCGAAGGCTTTCGCGATTTGCGGCCGGTCGAGCGGCGTGGAGCGGGTGCCGGCCGCGCCGTTGGCCAGGTTGGTCGCCGGCAATGCACCGGACAGCACGCGTGGCATCACGGGGCCGATACTGAGCGCTCGCGTCGGCGTGGTGTCGCCCGGCAGGCCGCCAAGCAAGCGGTTCATCCAGCCATCCTGCGTGCTCTTCACGCCCGGCGTGGCCGACTCCATATAGTCTTGCGCGTCGAAGTGGGAACGGCTGGCATCCGGCGAACCGCTCGCGTGCACGAAGGCCAGCTTCTTTTGCTCCCACAGCGGCAGCAAAGGCGCCAGCGCGGGATGCAGGCCAAAGTAGCCGTCCAGGCTCAGCGCCCCTTCGTCCGTGCCCGGCCTGGCCAGCGCGATATTCGGGCGCAGGCGCGCATATTCAGGATCCGCTACGGGAGCGACTACGTTCATGCCGTCGACTGCGCCGCGCAGCATGACGACAATCAGTTTTTTCGCAGTTGGCGACGTGCTGCCGGGGGCCATCGTCGCCGCCCAGGCATGGGGGCCAAGCGGCAGCATCAGTCCGGCGCTGGCGGCAAAGGCATTCAGGAATTGGCGTCGTTGCATGGCGCGCTCCGTTAGCGTTGCATGAAGTCCGGGCTGCCGAGCAGCATGGCGGCGCGCAGGCGCTCGTTGCTGTCTGCGACCAGGGAAGCGGTCTGTTTCGAGACCGATGGGCCGAGTGCCTCCTGCACCTTATCGGCATCGGCAGCGGAGGAAAGCGCCAGCGCGTAGCTGATGCGGCGGCTCAGGCCATCGGGGTTGAGCCAGGCACCTTCCGTATTCTTGTAGCCGTCCGGGGTCTGGCAACCATACAGCGGCATGCCCAGGCGGTTCAGGATGGCAACCAGCGGTTTCACTTCAGGCATCGGCATTGAGGCGGCGCGCGAGGCGGAGACCACGTACTGGTATGGCGTCTTGAACTTGGCGCCGGCATACTGCTGGTCCATGAATTCCGGGCTGGAGAACAGGGTACGCAACACGGAGCGGATGTCGCCCCTGCTGGCGACCCAGGTTTGCGCCATGCGCTCGACCAGGGCCGGCGGCGGCTGGTCGGCCACGAAATACTGCGCCAGCTTGCTGCTGATATGGCGCGCGGTGGCGGGATGCACTGCCAGCACGTCCAGCGCATACTCGCCTTCCGCCTCGCCGCGCGCGGTGACCGGCTTGCCCAGCCAGGTCTTGGCGCCGTTGTCGTGGCGGCGCGGGTCGAAGGCAAACTGGGCGTCGCGCTTCGGGCGGTAAGTCCAGCCGGTCAGCATGCGCGCCAGCTCGGTGACGTCTTTTTGCGTATAGCCGCCATCCACGCCAAGGGTGTGCAGCTCCATCAGCTCGCGCGCATAGTTTTCATTCAGGCCGCCTGCCTTCGACACCCAGTTGTCCAGGTAGAACAGCATGGCCGGGTGATGGGCCGTGGCGCCCAGCATCTGGCGGAAGGAGCCGAACACGTAGGGGCGTATCGCATCGCGCTCGTAACTGGTGACCAGGGCGCGGTCCTGGCCTTTGCCGGAAAACACATTGAAATGGTTGTACCAGAAGTCGACCATGACCTCTTCCAGCTGGCGCGGACTCTCGATGGCGCGCAGCAGGCGCGCTTCGGCAGCCTCCGACGCCATCTGCTGCACCACTTCGCGGCGTTCGCCCTGCTCACCATTTCGTGCCTCCTGGAATCGTTCCAGGGCTTCGCCAGCGCTCATTTTCAGCGTTTCCAGCTTGTCGAGCCGCTGGGCCAGCGCCGCGGGCAGGGGCGGCGGGTTGAGTTGCTCATCAATATAAGCCTGCACGCCAGCCTGGCGCACCCGTTCTATATCGCCGGGCCGCGGCCCGTAGGCCAGCCGGTTCAGCACATGGATAGCAGCCGGCTCGCCTGCCAGCGGCGCCGCCCACAGGGCAGCTTGGGGTAGCGCCGCAAGCACGGCACCGAGTATCCAGCCTCGCATGATGTCGTCCCAATACAATGTTTTCCGGGACTTTCTTTATACGCTAGGCGCCGAATTGAGGGCAAAGACTCCTTTGTATCAGGATGTTAATTGTTTGATTTATATGCTCTAATTCACGTTGCGCAAAATGAAAGGACGGCATGAAGAAATATCAGGTCCCGCTATCGGTGGCGGCCATGCTGGCGCTCAGCGCCTGCGGCATCACCGGACCGGCGAACAAGGTCGCGGCGGATGCGCCGCAACAATGGCAGGCTCCCCTGCCGCACAACGGCAGCACCGGAGAACTGGCCAACTGGTGGCAGCGCCAGTCCGACCCGCTGCTGGTGCAATTGATCGAAGCCGCACAGGCGGCCAGCCCCACCATCGCCAGCGCCCAGGCGCGCTTCGCCGCAGCCAGTGCCGAGCGCACCGCCGCCGGCGCCGCCCTCGCTCCCTCGCTGACTGGCGTGCTGACCTCTACCCGCATGAGCCAGCAGTCTGCCAATACGCCAAGCAATACCACCACCCAGCTGCTGGCCCAGGCCCAGTGGGAGATCGACCTGTTTGGCGGCGGCCGCGCGCGCCGCAAGGCGGCCATTGCACGCCATGAAGGCGCCCAGGCCGGCTGGCACGAAGCGCGCGTCAGCGTTGCGGCCGAAACGGCCAACCAGTATTACAGCCTGCGCGCCTGCGAAAAACTGCAGGAGGTGACGCGCCTGGACGCGGCCTCGCGAGCCCATACCGCGCGCCTGACAGATATCACGACCAAGGCCGGTTTCCAGTCGACTGCTGCCAACGCCCTGGCGCGCGCCAGCGCCGCCGACGGCAATAACCGCGCGGTAGCCCAGCGCGCCGCCTGTGACAGCGAGCTGAAAGTGCTGGTGGCACTGACCGCCATCCCGGAACCGGACTTGCGCGCACGCCTTGCCGACAGCGCAGCCACTGCCGTGCTGTCGCCGGCCGCAGGCGTCGCCATCGATTCAGTGCCGGCCCAGGTGATCGGCCAGCGGCCGGACGTGTTCAACGCCGAGCGCGAAGTGGCGGCAGCAAGCTATGACGTCGCCAGCGCACGCGCCGAGCGCCTGCCGCGCCTGGGCCTTTCCGGCTCGATCGGGCGCGGCCGCCTGCATGCCGACGGCCAGGACATCACTGCCAACGTCTGGACCATCGGTCCGCTGCAAATGACCTTGCCGATCATCGACTGGGGCGTGCGCCGCGCCAATGTGGACGCTTCGCGCGCCCGCTACGACGCCGCCGTCTCAAGCTACAAGGCCAGCGTGCGCCAGGCCGTGTCCGAAGTCGAACAGGCACTGGTAGCGCTGCAAAGCACCCAGGAACGGGCCGAAGATGCGCAGACCGCGCTGGAGGGCTACCGCACCTTCTTCACCGCGACCGAAGAACGCTACAAGAACGGGCTGGCCAGCCTGCTCGAACTGGAAGACGCCCGCCGCACGCGGCTGGCAGCAGAAAACACAGTCGTGAACCTGCAGCGCGAACGCAGCGCTGCCTGGATCGCCCTGTACCGTGCAGCAGGTGGCGGCTGGACCGCACCTGCCGCGCAATGAGATTGGATAACTTATGAAACCACTGCACCGCACTCCCTCCGCCGTCGCCGCCATTGCCGTTGCCACTGCCCTCGCTGCCCTGGCGCAGGCGCCGTCCGCGATGGCCGAAGACAAGAAGCCTGCCGTCGCCAAGCCTTCGCTCACCGTCACCACCGTTCGCCCCGAGAAAACCAGCCTGCCGATCCGCCTGACCGCCAACGGCAACGTCGCCGCCTGGCAGGAAGCCATCATCAGCAGCGAATCGAACGGCTTGCGCCTGTCTGACGTCAAAGTGAACGTCGGCGACGTAGTTAGCAAAGGCGAAGTGCTGGCCGTGTTTGCGCCGGAGACGCCGCTTGCCGAAGTCGCGCAAGCGAAGGCGGCATTGATGGAAGCGGAAGCCGCTGCGGCGGAGGCCAAGGCCAACGCCGACCGCGCACGCTCGATCGAGGACACCGGCGCCCTGAGCGCCCAGCAGATCAGCCAGTACACCACGGCCGAAGCCACGGCCAAGGCACGCGCGGCCTCCGCCAAGGCCATGCTGGCTTCGGCCGAACTGCGCCTGCGCTACACCAGGGTTCTCGCGCCGGATGCAGGCGTGATCTCGGCCCGCAGTGCCACCGTCGGCGCTGTCGCCGCCCCCGGCACGGAATTGTTCCGCATGATCCGCCAGGGCCGCCTGGAGTGGCGTGCCGAAGTCACCGCTGCCGACCTGCGCAACATCAAGGTGGGAGGCAGCGCCGTCGTCAAGGCCGCCAATGGCAGTGAACTGACCGGCAAGGTGCGCATGGTGGCGCCGACCATCGACCCGCAAACCCGCTCGGCCCTGGTGTATGTCGACCTGCCGCCGAATAACGGCAAGCAGGCGCCGTTCAAGGCCGGCATGTTCGCCACTGGCCAGTTCGAGCTGGGTGCCTCCGACGCGCTGACCGTTCCGCAGCAGGCAATCACAGTGCGTGATGGCTTCAGCTACGTGTTCCGCCTGAACCAGGACCAGCGCGTGAGCCAGGTCAAGGTGCAGCCGGGCCGCCGCATTGGCGAGCGCATCGAGGTGCTGTCCGGATTGGCGCCTGACGCGCAGATCGTGGCTGCCGGCGCCGGCTTCCTCAACGACGGCGACCTGGTGCGCAATACCGGCGCGCCGGCGCAAGCCGCTACGGTAACCAAGCCAGCACGCTAAGGAGGTGCCGTGAACTTTTCAGCCCTCTCAATCAAGCACCCGGTTCCGGCGATCATGCTGTTCATCCTGCTGTCGCTGGCGGGCTGGATGGCCTACCGCGCCAACCCGGTGCAGGACTTCCCGGACATCGAACTCCCGATCGTCACCGTTTCAGCTTCACTGCCCGGCGCCGCGCCGGCCCAGCTGGAAACCGAGGTAGCGCGCAAGATCGAGGATTCGGTCGCCACGCTGCAAGGCGTGAAGAACATCTACGCCAAGGTACTGGACGGCACGGCCACGATTACCGTCGAATTCATCCTCGAAAAGAACCTGTCCGACGCCGTCAATGAAGTGCGCGACGCCGTGACCCAGGTGCGCGCGGACATGCCCGGCGAGATGCGCGACCCGGTGGTCAGCAAGGTTTCCACCGCCGGCCGCGTAATCCTGGCCTTTACCGTCACACCGAAGCAAGGCACGAAGATCGACGACGCAGACCTGAGCTGGTATGTGGACAATACGGTCTCCAAAAAGCTGCTGTCGGTGCCCGGCGTTGGCGCAGTGAAGCGGGTCGGCGGCGTAAGCCGCGAAATCCGCGTCGAACTCGATGACGAACGCATGGCGGCCCTGCGTGTCTCCGCGCTGGACGTGTCGCGCATGCTGCGCCAGGTGCAGAAGGAAGCACCGGGCGGGCGCGGCGACATCAGCGGCGCCGAGCAATCGGTGCGCACCATCGCCACGGTGAAGAGCGCACAAGAGCTGTCGCAAATGGACATCCCGCTGGGCGACGGCCGCCACATCCGCCTGGACCAGGTGGCCAACGTGACCGACACCATTGCCGAACCGCGCTCCGAAGCGACCGAGGACGGCAAGAAAGTCGTCGCCTTCGAAATCTTCCGTACCAAGGGCGCCAGCGAAACCCAGGTTGCCGCCGATGCGCGCGCAGCGGTAGAAGAATTGCGCAAGGCGCATCCAACCATCGACATCACGCAATCAATCGACAACGCCGAACCGGTGGCCGAGAACTTCGCCGGTTCGATGGAACTGCTGTACGAAGGCGCAATCCTGGCCGTGCTGGTGGTGTGGTGGTTCCTGCGCGACTGGCGCGCCACGCTGGTGGCTGCATCGGCGCTGCCGCTGTCCGTGCTGCCGGCCTTCCTCGGCATGTACTGGATGGGCTTCACGCTGAACACCGTGACCCTGCTGTCGCTGGCGCTGGTGGTCGGCGTGCTGGTGGACGATGCCATCGTGGAAATCGAGAACATCGAGCGCCACCTGCACATGGGGAAAACGCCGATGCAAGCGGCGCTCGAAGCGGCCGACGAAATCGGCATGGCGGTGATTGCCACCACCTTCGCCCTGGTTGCCGTGTTCCTGCCGACCGCCTTCATGGGCGGCATTCCCGGCAAGTTCTTCAAGCAGTTCGGCTGGGCCGCCGTGCTGGCCGTGCTAGCCTCGCTGGTCGTGGCGCGCTTGCTGACGCCGATGATGGCAGCCCACCTGCTGAAGCAGACCCACAAGCCGCAGCAGCCAGACGGCTGGATCATGCAGCGCTATATGAAAACCATGCGCTGGTGCCTGAACAACCGCGGCAAGACCGCGCTGGCGGCAGGCGCCTTCTTCGTCGGTTCGATCATGCTGGTGGGCCTGCTGCCAACCGGCTTCGTGCCCCCGGCCGACCGTGGCCAGACCATGGTCAACCTGGAACTGCCGCCGGGCTCCACGCTGGCCGAGACCCGCGCCATTGCGGAACGTGCGCGCCTGGCCATCATGGAAGTCAAGCCGGTGACCCACGTGTTCAGCTCGATCGGCGGCGGCTCTTCGGGCGATGCCTTTGCCCCGGGCGCTGCAGCAGAAGCGCGCCGTGCCGTGCTGACCATCACCACCAAGCACCGCAACGACCGCAAGGAGTCGATGCCCCAGATTGACGACATGATCCGCGAAAAGCTGTCCGCCCTGCCCGGCGCCCGCTTCACCGTGGGTCCTCCTGACACTGGCGTGAAAATGCAGCTCGTCCTGCGGTCGGAAGATCCGGTGGCGCTGATCGATTCGGCGCGCAAGGTGGAACGCGACCTGCGCACCCTGCACGGCATCGGCAACGTGACTTCCAGCGCTTCGCTGGTGCGTCCCGAAATCATCGTGCGTCCCGACTTTGCCAAGGCTGCCGACCTGGGCGTGACCGCCAATGCCATCGGCGAAACGGTGCGCGTGGCCACTGCCGGCGATTACGACTTCGAACTGACCAAGATGAATCTGGCCGAGCGCCAGGTGCCTATCCGCGTCAAGCTGCCGGACAGCGTGCGCGCCGACCTTGACGCCATCGGCCGCCTGACCGTCCCCGGCCGCAATGGCCCGGTGATGCTGGCCAATGTTGCGGCCATCACGATGGAATCCGGCCCGGCCCAGATCGACCGACTGAACCGCAGCCGCAACGTGACGCTGGACGTGGAGCTGGGCAGCCGTTCGCTGGGTGAACTGGACGAAGAAGCACGCCAGCTGCCATCGATGAAAAACCTGCCGCCAACCGTGACCCGCGCAGAGCTGGGCGACACGCAGGAAATGCAGAACCTGTTCGCCAGTTTCGGCATCGCCATGCTGATCGGCGTGCTGTGCATCTACGGCGTTCTTGTGCTGCTGTTCCACGACTTCCTGCAACCGCTGACCATCCTGGCCGCACTGCCGCTGTCGATCGGCGGCGCCTTCGTCGCCCTGCTGGTGACGCAAAAGGCGCTGTCGATGCCATCCATGATCGGCCTGATCATGCTGATGGGGATCGTGACCAAGAACTCGATCCTGCTGGTCGATTACGCCATCCTGGCCCGCGCCGAAGGCATGAGCCGCTTCGATGCGCTGGTCGACGCCTGCCACAAGCGGAGCCGCCCGATTCTGATGACGACCATTGCGATGGGCGCCGGCATGATGCCGCTGGCCATGGGCTGGGGCGCCGACCCGAGCTTCCGTTCGCCGATGGCGATTGCGGTGATCGGCGGCCTGATTACTTCCACCCTGCTGTCGCTGCTGGTGGTGCCCGCCGTGTTCACCTATGTGGACGATGCTGAGCACCTGATCAAGCGCCTGGTGCACAAGCTGCGCAAGCCGCACAAGCATGCGCCGGCGCCAGTCACCGAATAAGGAGCCTGCCATGAAAGTCCGCGCCATCGAAATCGGTCCAGCCCGCGTCGCCTGCCTGCGCCACACCGGCCCCTTCGGCCCGGCGCTGGGGGACTTCTGGCGCGACGTCGTCGCTCCATGGCTGCAGGCCAATGGCCTGATGGGGCGCGTCACCTACGGCGTAGCGATGGACGATCCAGCGAATACGCCACCCGAGAAGTGCCGCTATGACGCCTGCGTCGAAATCGACCACAATGACCCGGCGCCGCCGCCAGCTGCCTTGGGAACCATCCCCGGCGGCCGCTACGCGGTGGTGGAATACTACGGCACGCCGGCCGGCATTGGCGAAGCATGGCATGCCTTTTACAGCGAGGGACTCCGCGCAGCGGGCCTGGCAGCCCGCCCCGGCCCCTGCTTCGAACGCTATGCGGCCGACTTCCGCGCAGATCCGCAAACGGGCGAATTTGCCTGCGAGCTGTTCATTCCAATCGACTAGGAAACAATGCAATGAGCGCCCAGCCAGGCCATGACAGCGACCACCTGCGCTTCCACCGCGAACACGAGCACCTGAGCAAGACCTTTGGCGCGGACACCTTCGGGCTGAAGGCGGAAGCATTTGCGCGCTTCTTCGGCACGCCGCTGTTCCTGGGTGCGCAGACTTTAATCGTCGCCGTGTGGATCGGTGCAAACGTCTGGGGCTTCACGCATTTCGACCGCTACCCCTTCATCCTGCTGAACCTTGCGTTCAGCCTGCAGGCTGCTTACGCAGCGCCGCTGATCCTGCTGGCGCAGACTCGGCAGGCTGAACGCGATAAAGCCCATAACGATGCCGACGCCCGTCACCGCGAGGCGCTGGCCCAGCAAGCGGCGCGCCATACGGCGCAGATGATGGAACTTCTGCGCCAGAATACCGAACTGACGGAGACCACCAAGCAACTGGTCGAACGCATCGACAAATTGACGGCGGAAGTGCACGGCCACTTGCTGCCCAGCCGTTCGGACGTCCAATAGCGAACGCACGGCTTCACACCAAACACATACTCACCGCATATTGATTAGCCAGAATTGCGCTTCCACCATCCACAACCGGAAGCGCAATGCCAGCAAATCCCACCGCTGAAGACCTGCCATCCCCCCGCCGCACGCCCAACGGAACCATCGCCTTCATCGCGCTGTTCGGGGTGGTGCTGCCGGTAGCCGCACTGCTGTTTGAGTCGATCACCGGCATGTGCCGCAAGATCTTCTTCGATCCCCTGCCCACGCCGTTTCACTTCATCCTTTACGCCACGATACCGCTGGCAAACGGTCGGCTATTGCAGGCCCTGGCGCGTGGCGAAGCGTTGCCTCCGCGCTGGGCATGGCTGCATGCTTTCTCCGCCGGCGTCGCCATCTTCTACAGCCTGGTTTTCCTGCCGATATCCCCCATTGCGGCAATCGCAGTCCTCGCCCTCGGCATAGGCCTGCTTGGCCTTTCGCCAATGTTCGCCGTGCTTTGCGTCATATTCGCCCGCAGGGCCTTAAAGGCTGGAAGCGGACAGCCGGCTGGCAAGCTATGGAAATGGATAGCACTTGCCTTCCTTGTATTGCTGGCGATCGATGCCCCTTCGACGCTGACACGGATCGGCATGCAGATGGCTGCTTCAGATTCCGCCGAGACGAGGCTGCGCGGCATCCAGCTTCTGCGTAAAGCCGGCGACGAAGATTTGATGCTGCGCCTTTGCTACCAGCAGTCGGGGCAGGCGACCGACTTGCTCGGAACCCTCTTCACCAGCCAGATGGAGAGCGATACGCAGCGAGCGCGGGCTACCTTCTACCAGGTGACAGGCACTGTGTTCAACTCCCATCCCGCCCCAGTGCATCACTCGATACGCGAATGGGAAAGCACCTTCGACGATGACCAGGGCGGTGCAGGTGTAGGCCAGCGCGTCAGCGATGTTGCGCTGGTGGCCTCGCGCATGGACGGTTCGATCGATACCAAGGCCGCGTTGGGCTACATGGAATGGACCATGGAGTTCCACAACAAGTCGCCGAGCCAGCAGGAAGGCCGCGCCGAAGTCGTCTTGCCGCCAGGCGCCGTGGTATCCCGTGCCACGCTGTGGATTGACGGCGAAGAGCGCCAGGCCGCATTCGGCAGCCGCGCAAAGGTGCGCGAAGCTTACGCGAAAGTCGTCAGGCAGAGCCGCGACCCACTGCTGGTCACCACCTCGGGCAATGACCGTGTGCTGGTACAACTATTCCCGATTCCGCCATCGGGGAACATGAAAATCCGCCTTGGCATTACCGTTCCCATGGCTCCGCCCCGGCAAGGCGCCATGCATTTCCAGTTGCCGGCTTTCAGCGAACGCAATTTCGACCTGGCCCCGGGCCTGCGCCACGCGGTGTGGTTCGAATCGGGCGCTCCGCTGAAAGGCAGCCCGGGGCTGGGGGCAGAGACAGGACCCCGAGGCCTATTTGCCGTCCGAGGCGAAGTGGCCGAACCCTCTCCAGCACAACCCATGCACTCCATCTGGGCACCTGGCGCCCGTCCTGCAGCGCTGGCATGGAGCGTCGATGATAAAGGCGACGACGGCAAAGTCGTCGTCCAGGAACTCAGCGAAGCTCCCGACACCCCGCCGCAGCGGGTTGCCGTGGTCATTGATGGTTCCTTGTCCATGCAGCGGCGGAAGCGCCAGTTGCTTGAAGCGCTGGCGTCCCTTCCCCAAGGTATAGAAATAGCCCTGGTCTTTGCCGGCGATGAGAAGCCTTCGCTTTTCTTCCATAACAGCGCCAATTCGCTTCGCACACGTGAATACCTCGCGCAACTGGACTTTGCCGGCGGGCGCGACAACAGCGATGCACTGGCTGCAGCGTGGGACTGGGCCGGCATGTCCACGCGTGGGGCAATTGTATGGGTCCATGGCCCGCAGCCACTGGCTTCGCAGTCGACGGGCGCCTTGTGGCAGCGCTTTGAGCGCCGGGCCAGCCAGGTCGCCTTGTACGACCTTGCGGTGGAACGCGGGCCGAATGAGATTACGCAACAGCTCAAGGGCATCAGCGCTGTGCCAACTTTCGGCAACGTGAGCGACGACCTGCGCAAACTGTTTTCGCAATGGCAGCCGGGAGCCACGCAAACATTCCTGCTGCGCGAGCGCCGAAATAGCGGTGGCATGCCCCAGTCCAACCGCACCTCCCAGCACCTGGTGCGGCTGTGGGCAGCGAAAGAAGTCGAGGCAATCAGCGCGGACCCGGCACGGAACGCGGCAGCCGTCACGCTGGCGACACACTACCAACTGGTCACGCCAGTATCGGGCGCCGTCGTACTGGAAACGCGCGAACAGTACAAGGATGCGGGCCTGGAACCAGTGCCGCCCGGCAGCGTGCCGACCATTCCGGAGCCGGAGACCTGGGCAATGATCCTGGTGGCCACCCTCATGCTGGCGTGGCACCGCCGCTTCCGCAAGCAATGAAGCCACCACCGTTCTTAGTGCTGCTGTCCGCCCTATTCCTGGCTTGCTGGCCCGTCCTGCTCTGGTTCGCAAGCGGCACGCTCGATGGTTCGAACGACAGTGCAGGGCTGCTGGCCGCTGCCGCCGCGGCGGCGGTCATCGCGATGGCGCCGAAGCGGGAAGCCATAGCCCGCCCATTATTGCTGCCATGCGCTTTCCTGGCCGTCTATCTCGCGGCCACGGAGTGCCACGTTCCTGTGCCAGCGCGTTCACTGATCCTGGCGCTGGCCGTTACCGCGCTGGCCAGCAGCCTTCGTTTGGGCAAGCGCTTCGACGCGGCCCTGTTCGCGCTGTGCATCCTGGCGTTGCCCTTTGCAGCCACCTTGCAGTTCTACCTGGGATATCCGCTGCGCGTGATTGCCGGCGACTTGTCGGCGTACCTGCTGCGCATGAACGGCATCGCTGTAGCGCGCGAAGGCGCCATGCTGGCATGGCAGGGTCAGTTCGTGTCGATCGACGCTCCCTGCAGCGGCGTCAAAATGCTGTGGGCCGGACTGCTGCTGGCAAGCACATTGGCGGCGGCTGCCCGCCTGCCAGCGCTACGCACTGCCGCCGCGCTGGCGCTGGCAATGGCCGCGGTGGTCGCGGCCAACGCCCTCCGCGCCACGGCACTTTTTTATATGGAAGCCGGCATTGTGCACCTGCCCGCATCGGCACATGGCGCCATCGGCATCGTCAGCTTTGCCGCCGCCGGGGCGACCATCCTGTTCATGACTCGCCGCCTGGAGACGCGCGCACTGTGAAATCCCTCGCCAACATTGCATTCGCCGGCTTATGCGCCCTGGCTGCACTCACTCCCCTGGCTTTCGATAGCAAGGACAGCGGCCGCGTAGTTGCTGGATTCCCGGGCTGGCCCACAAGCTTCGAGGGTCGAGAGCTCACGCCACTTCCCCTCACACCGATCGAAGAACGCTTCCAGCAGAATTTTCCGGGCCGCGTGGGCCGCTTCAGCGACGGGGAACGCGAAATCGTTTTCCGCTGGGTGGACCAGGGCACGCGCAAGCTCCACGCAAGCAGCGATTGCTTCAAGGCGAACGGCTACGAACTCGCCGTGCAGCCTGTCAAAGTGATCGGCAATGAGCGCTGGTCCGGCTTCACTGCCACGCGGGGTGTGCAAACGCTGGAGGTGCAAGAACGCATTGCCGACAGCCACGGTGGCCAGTGGAGCGACGTCTCGGCCTGGTATTGGGCCGCGCAATTGGGCCAGACGAAAGGCCCATGGTGGGCGGTCACCGTTGCAAAGAACGTGAGCCGCTAGTCACTCGTCCAGCCACCGCCCAGTGCACGGTACAGGTCCACACTGGCGCCCAGCAGGCGGCTACGCAACTGCAGGCGCGTCACGTCGGCATTGAACAAGGTGCGCTGGGCATCCAGTTCTTCCAGGTAGGAAGCATAACCGTTGCGGTAGCGATTGCGCGCAATGCGCAGCGTTTCGGCTGCAGTGGCGCGGCGCGCGTCGTTCTGGACCGACTGCTCCTTCAGGCGCTGCAAAGCTGTCATGCTGTTCTCCACCTCCACCAGCGCGACGCGCACCGCCTGCTCGTAGGCAACAAGCGACTGGTCGCGCTGGGCGGCTGCAGCATCGGTTTGCGCCTGCACGCGGCCGCCATCCCAGATCGGCGCGGCCAGCCCTGCGCCAACGCGCCACAGGAAGGTCGGGTCGTGCAGGAACTTGCTGAAGTCCGGGGATTGCACGCCACCAGTGGCCGTCAGGCGGAATGTGGGCAGCAACTGTTCGCTGGTCGCCAGCACGCCAGCCTTTGCCGCCGCCACATTGTGCGCGGCGCGGGCGATGTCGGGGCGCCGCTGCAGCAGGGTTGAAGGCAGGCCGACCGGGATCGCCGGCGGCGACAGCTCGTCCAGGGTTTTGCCGCGTTCGATTGGGCCTGGACTGCTGCCAGCCAGCAGCGACAGCGCGTTTTCCTGATCGCTGATTTGCCGCTGCAGTTGCGGAACCTGCTCGGCGGCAGCTTCATACTCCGACTGCGCCTGCAGCCATTCCAGGCGCGAGGTGTAGCCGGTTTCAAACTGCCGCTGCGCCAGCCGGCGCGACTGCTCGCGCAGATCCAGCGTGGCGCGCGCCAATTCGAGCTGGGCATCAAGCCCGCGCAATTGCAGATAGCCGTTGGCCGCCAGTGCCGCTACCGACAGTTGCGCCGCATCTGCATTGGCCCGCTCCGCTGCCAGCGATTGCGCCGCTGCCTCACTGGCATGCGACAGGCGCCCCCACAAGTCAACCTCATAAGCCGCCTGGAATTCGCCGGCAAACAGGTTGGTGATGTATGGCACGCCGTTGTAGGCCAGCGTGCGCGTGCGGACCGGCGTCAAGGTCGCGCCCAGGGATGGCGCCCGGTTAGCATCCGCCGATGCCAGGCGCGCGCGGAACTCCGCCACGCGCAATTGCGCCAGCCGCACGTCCGTATTGTGCTCCAGCACCCGTGCCACAAGCGCAGACAGGGCCGGGTCATCATAAGCCGTCCACCACTCCCGCTCCGGCAGAGCCCGTGTCACACCTCGGTGTGCCCCTAGGGGCGAATGGTGTGACACGGACTCTGCCAAAGCGGGCGCCTGGCTACGCCAAGTCTCGGGAACTGCCAGTTGCGATTCAACCGGTGCGGGAATGCGGGCGGCGCAGCCAGCCAGCGCCAAGGCCGCGCACACTGCGGCGCTGCGCTTCATGGCCGCGCTCCGTCTGCCTTCTCATTCAGGACGGCGGAAGTATCGATGCTGACGATCACGGACATCCCCGGCCGCAGCCGCGCCGCCAGCTTCTGGCCTGGGTCAATCTTTATCCGCACCGGAATCCGTTGCGAGATCTTGACGAAATTTCCTGTCGCATTATCCGCAGGCAGCACGGCAAACTCAGATCCTGTGGCAGGCGATATGCGTTCTACCTGCCCGGTCAGCGTGGCGCCATCCAGCGCGTCTACTTTGAAGGTGGCGCCCTGCCCCACCTGCACGCCATTCATCTGCGTCTCTTTGAGGTTGGCGATGACCCACATATCGCGCGGCACCAGGCCCATCAACTGCGCGCCGGAAGCCACGTAAGCGCCGCGCCGCACATTCACCTGCCCCAGTTGCCCATCAGCCGGTGCGATGATGCGTGTGTTGTCCAGGTCCACGGTAGCCGCCTTCAGCGCCGCCTCGGCGTTCGCTACCGCGGCTTCCAGCGCACCCCGGTTGACGGTGACGGACTGCGCCTGCTGCCGGGCGATATCCACGTTGGCCTTGGCTTGCGCCACTGCTGCCAGCGCCTGTGCGCGGGCCGCGCGCTGGGCATCCTGCTCACGTACCGACAGCGAACCGTCCCCCACCAGTTGCTCCGCCCGCCCGTAGTCGGCGGCGGCACGCGCGGCTTGCGCTTGCGCATTCGACAGCACTGCCTCCTGCAGGGCGATACCGGCCTTGGCGCTGGCGCGCGACTGTTCCCAGTTGGCCAGCGCCGCCTTTTGCGCTGCCAGCTGCGCCTGCGCCTGCTCGAAGCGCTGGCGGTAGATGCGCGAGTCCAGCTCCACCAGCAAATCGCCCTTTTTCACGAACTGGAAGTCCTGCACCTTCACGTCCGCCACATAAGCCGGCAACTGCGAGCCGATCACCGTTACCTGGCCGCGCACGGTGGCGTTTTCGGTCGACACGATCGGGCTGGTAAACGGCGGCAGGCGCCACGCGTACAGCACGACCAGCACGCCGATCAAGGCGATCAGCGCGAAGCCGATTCCCGATAGCCATTGCCCACGCCGGTCGGGCGCTGGAGGTGGCGCTGGAGGGGCAGGAGTCTCGCTGGCTGGTGATGGTGTGCTCATTGGGCCCCCGAATTGGTAAGTGAAACCTGCGCCATGCCGGTTTGCGCATTCTGTGCCGGCGCCACCGGACGCGTGGCGGTGCAGACCTGCCACGCATAGTGCAGCGCCATCCACGCCAACGTGCCGCAGGCGACAAAGAAGATCATCAGGAAGACATCGTTATAGGCCAGGATATTGGCTTCCCGCGTTGCCGCCCCGCTTAGCGAGGGCAGGCCAAACGCCTGCACGCGCGCTGCGACCTGCGGGTCTTGCAGCGTAAGGTGCTCGACCAGTTGGCTCGAGTGGAATTTCTCGCGCACCACCTGGAAAGTGCCCACCAGCGCCGAACCAAGCAGGCTGCCCAGGTTTTGCGTCATCGAAAACATCAGCGAGAAGCTGATCAGGTTGCACGGTTGCGCAATCACCGCGCCAAAACCCGACACGAAAACCGGCCCAAGGAAGAAAGTGCCGCTGAACGCCAGCAGGAATTGGCTGAAATACATCTGCTCCGGGCGCGTCAGGCTGCTGGCCTGTGAATCGATCCAGGCGCCCACCGCCATCAGCGCCAGCGCGAACATCAGCATAGGCTGCAGGCGCTGCGGCGTAATGATCAGGGCACTGGTCAGGATGCCCAGCGTGCAGCCCGCCAGCGCCACCAGCCACAGGGTTTGCATCTGGTCGTTGTTCAAGCCAATCGCCTGCAGGAAGCCGACCGCGCCGCCCGCTTCCGATTGCACGACACGGATCAACAGCACCGAGACCGCCAGGCGCGTCATGCTGGCCGTGGTCAGCCAGCGTGTGTTGAGCAGGGGCTTGCGCCGGTTATGCTCAATGGCCACCGCCGCCGTGAACAGCACGATGAAGGCAATCAGCGCCCATCCAATCCAGCGCGCCTCGAACCACCATACGGTGCGGCCCAGCGCCAGCACCGCGCACAGGAAAGCCACGCCCGGCGCGAACAGCGCAAAGGTCACGAAGTCCATCTTCTCGAAGGCCCTCACGCGGTCTCCCGGCGGAAGCTTGAGCAGCAGCACGCAGCCGAAGGACAGCAGGGCCATGCCCAGTTCGAAGGAGTAAAGGCCTCGCCATTCGCCAATTGACAGCAGTTCAGAGGAGAAGATGCGCGCCAGCGGCAGCGACAACTGGGCGAAGCCGATGCCCAGCACGACGCCCTTCAGCCGGTGCTGTGCCGGGAAGGCCTGCAGCACGTAATACAGACCCAGCACCGTCAGTGCTGCGCCGCTGATGCCATGCGCTGCGCGTACCGCGATGGCCGATGCCAGCCCGTGCACGAACAGGTGGGCCACCGTGACCACGGCGTACAGCAGCAGGAATAACTCGGTGAACAGGCGCAGGCCGAACTGCTGGCGGAACTTCACCAGCAGCAGGTTCATGGAGACATTGCCCATGACGTAGGCCGCGGGCAGCCACTGGATCTCCGCCGTCGTTACGCCCAGCGAACCCTGGGCATAGACCAGGTTGACCGTAACCAGCGCATTACCGAGGCCACCGGTCAGCGCCACGATCAGGCCTACCAGCAGGAAGGCGAGCCGTTTTGGCGCCGAGTGCAGTGGCGTAGAGGGAGAACCCGGCAACAGCGGGCGCTCATGAGGCAGCCATTTTTGTGGGGCGTACTCATCCATTGGGCTAGTCTACACCGGCCCAGCCTGGCTGCCTACATTCATACAATGGGCGGATCTGTCTCCCTGTCAAACACGCGCGGGCCCGCCAAGGCCGCTATGAAGGCCGCCAGTGCCGGCTGCAGGTCGGCCGGGGCGGTGCCAACCAGGCCCGGATCGGGCACGCCGCCCGGCAGGGTCGCCGGCACGCCGGCCGCAGCCAGCAGCGTCGCGCCTGCGCCTACTACCATTAGCGGCTTGCAGTGGCGGTATTGCAAGGTCACGAATTCCACTGCCAACGCATTCGCGGCCAGCGTTTCGGCCGCGGCATCGCCATCCGGCACCACCACGGCATCGAACAGCACCGCCGGTCCGGTTTCGAGCGACATATCGGCTTCCAGCCCGCCAACCATGCCGACATGGGGGCCGACCAGGCGTGTGACAGCACCCTGCGCCTCCAAGTCGGACTGCAGCGTATCGACCATCGCCTCGTCGCAGCCTTCCGCTATCAGGATCGCCACCTTGCGCCCACGGATGCCGGTCTGTCCAGGCCGCGACATCAGAGACAAGCCGGGCGATGGCAGGTAGGTGGGCAGTTCGCGCGTGGTCGCCATCGGTTGCGGGTCCGGCACACTGGTGCCAAGGCGCAGCGCCACCATGTCCGCCAATGCCGCATCGACGTTGACCAGCATGGACAAGGTACGTTCCCGTATTGCCGGCACCTGCACCTTGCTCAATTCGAAACTGAAGGCGTGGGCGATGTGCATCTGTTCGGCCGGCGTCTGGCTTTGCCAGAACAGGCGCGCCTGCGAGTAGTGGTCGGCAAACAGTTCCGGCTTGCCGCGCACCTTATCCTCCTGAACCGGTTCCGGGAAGGACGTGAAGCCCACGCGGCCGGCCTGGAATGGGCAGCCGCCGCCCAGCGAATTCGGCTCATAGGCAACGCGGCCCCGATGGATGGCTTGCCGGTGCATGCCGTCGCGCTGGTTGTTGTGCACTTGCGCGACCGGGGCATTGATCGGAATCTCGTGGAAGTTCGGACCGCCCAGGCGGCTGATCTGGGTATCCACATAAGAATGGATGCGGCCCGCCAGCAATGAGTCATTGCTGAAGTCGATGCCGGGGACGACGTGGGCAGCGCAGAATGCCACCTGCTCTGTCTCGGCAAAGAAGTTGTCCGGGTTACGGTCCAGCACAAGACGCCCAACCGGCTGCAAAGGCACCAGTTCTTCCGGCACGATCTTGGTCGGGTCCAGCACGTCGAAGGGAAATTCCGCCGCTTCTTCTTCCGTGAAGACTTGCAGCGCCAGTTCCCATTCGGGGTACTCGCCCATCTCGATCGATTCCCACAGGTCGCGGCGGTGGAAGTCGGGATCGGCGCCTGAGATGCGTACTGCCTCGTCCCATACCAGCGAATAAGTCCCCTGCTTGGAAATCCAGTGGAACTTGACGAAACGGGACTGTCCCGCCTCGTTCACCATGCGGAAGGTATGCACGCCAAAGCCTTGCATGGTGCGGAAGCTGCGCGGGATAGCGCGGTCCGACATCACCCACATCAGCATGTGCATCGATTCCGGCATCAGGGATACGAAGTCCCAGAAGGTGTCGTGCGCGCTGGCGGCCTGGGGCATGGCATTGTGGGGCTCGGGCTTGACCGCGTGCACCAGGTCGGGAAACTTCATCGCGTCCTGGATGAAGAACACGGGAATGTTGTTGCCGACCAGGTCCCAGTTGCCTTCATCGGTATAGAACTTGACGGCGAAGCCGCGAACGTCGCGCGCCGTGTCGGTGGAACCGCGCTCGCCGGCTACCGTGGAAAAGCGCACGAATACCGGCGTGCGCTTGCCTGCCGCGGCGAACGGCGCGGCGCGGGTCAGCTCCGACAGCTCCTTGTAGCATTCGAAAAAGCCGTGCGCCGCAGAGCCGCGCGCATGCACCACCCGTTCGGGAATGCGCTCGTGATCGAAGTGCGTGATCTTCTCGCGCAGGATGAAGTCTTCCAGCAGTGCGGGGCCGCGCAAGCCAGCCTTCAGGGAATTCTGGTTGTCGGCGACCGGTACGCCCTGGTTGGTGGTGAGGGGGCGGCCGCCGCCATCGGCGCGCACGCGGTCGAGCGGGCCATTGTTGGGGTTATCGCCCTGCGGCGGAACGCCATCGCCGGTTTTGTCCGACGCGGCGCTTTCGCTGGCGCTGCTGGCGGTATCCAGCGGGTCCGCAGGGCTGGCAGTGGCGCCTTGGGGCGGAATACCCGCGCCATGCTCCGCAGCCTTGTTGACGTTGTAGGGGAATTGCGCGGCCAGTCCAGCGCCGCGTTTAGCCGGGTCAGGTTTGGTTGTGGGCACGGCGCGCTCCCCGGCTTAGTGCTTGCGCGAACCGAGCAGCTTGGAGACAGCATAGCCTGCGGCCAGCGCTACCAGCAGCGACTTGCCGGGGCTCTGGCGCACGTAGTTGCGGCCGGATTCTGCAAATCGCTTGTAGGCAGCGTTCAACTGGTCGCCTTTGGCGCCTACCTGGTCGGTGATGCTGCTGATGTTGTCAGCGACTTTGTCGATGGTGCTGTGCACGCCGGCGCGCAGGTCTTTGGCTGGGCTTTCGCTGCGGGTAATGTTGTTGTCCATGATCGGGTTCCTCATCGTGTGGTTGCAGTGGAAGGGTCACGATAAGGCTGCACGGCTGCATCCACCGTGCGCCATCTAACGATGTGCGGCCGCGAATTCTGGCAACCTGAGGTTGTCCCTGTTGAAAGGTGCCGCGTGATTCCTATCGACCCTGTCACCAGTACTACCACCGTCACTCCGGCTACGCTGGGCGACCGTGTTGCGCCAGCCACTACTGCACCTGCTCCTGCCGACACGGCGCCGTCGGTGTCGTCGCTGGGCCTGTTCCTCTCCAACCTGGTGCTGGCGCAGCGGCGCTTGCGCGAACTGGCGGCTAGTGGCGGCGATGCGGCCGCGTTTGCAGCGGCAGCGCAGCAGGTCGTCGACAACTTCAACGCCAATGCGCCGCCATCGCTGGCGGGTGCAGTGACATCGCAGCAGCCGGCGTTCAGGCAGGCGGGGATCAATGTCGCCAGCGGTGGCACGCTTTCCGCTGATGAAGGCAGGCTGACGGCGGCCTTCAATGCCTCTCCGCAGCGCGCCATTTCTGCCCTCGGCGAGGCGCTGGGCGCTACCGGTGATGCAGCCGCCGTCCTGCAGCCTAATGCTGCTGCGCTGGCCTTGGCTGCCGACGAAGCTGCCGCCGCGACACCCTCTCCCAACCTGGCCGAATTGACTACCCAGCAGCGTATCGCCGCAGAGCAATTGGCGGAGACGCGCCGGCTTGCCAGCGCTGCGCTGGCTGCCAATGAGCTGGAAGATACGCAACAGCAGCGCATCGCTGAAGCGCAAGCTACCGCCACACGGCAATTGGAAAGCACGCGTGAGGAGGACTTGGCGGCGCAGGCCTTGGCCGATCGCCTTGATGCCGCGCGCCGCGCGGCTCAGCAGGATGCGGAGGCTGGCCAGCTTGGGCGCACCCGCGATGAGCGTGCCGCCGCCGACCGCCTCGACACCGCTCGCCGCCTGATCGCTGAGCAAGCGGAAACCGCCGAATCGGAAGAGGTGGTCGCAGCACGTCTCGCCCTTGCCCGCCAACAAGCTGCGACCGCCAGCGCCGAAGCCGAGGCCACAGCAGCCACCGATGCGCGTCTGGCCCAGGCTCGCCAGCAGGCCGCAAACGCCAACGTCGAAGCGGAAGCCACCGAAGGTACCGGCACGCGCCTTGCCCAGGCCCGCCAACAGGAAGCAACCGCCAACGCCGAAGCCGAGGCCAACGCGGCCACCGATGCGCGTCTGGCCCAGGCTCGCCAGCAAACGGCTGCCGGCGAGGGCGCGACACCGGCCGCACTTGAGGCACGTTCCGCCGAGGCCGCGACAGCCGCCGCGCGTACGCGACAAGCCCAAATTAACGCAACGGCAGCGCAGGCGAGACGCGACGACGACGAGGCCGAGCGTACGCGCGCGGCCGCGACAACCGAAGCGTTATCCCTGCAAGACCGTTTGACCGCCCAGCGGCTGGAAGAGGCCCGCGAGGCCACGCGCGACATAGCAAACGAACAAACGGAAGTGCGCCTCGAAGCCCGCCGGCAAGCGCTGCGGGAAGCACAGGCAGCCGCGCAAGCCGCGGCGACCCTGACCGGTAATGCAGCGATTGCTCCACCTGGTGCGCCTCCCAACCCAGCTACCGCCGCTCCCCCAGCAGCGCCGCCGGGCGCCGTCCCGCCCGGCAACACGGCAATCCGGCCACCGGAAGCAGCAATCAGCGCCGCCGGACCGCAAGTCAGCGGTGCAACGGCAACCGGGATCGCGCCCGGGCCGGGTCCAGGGGCAGCAGCCGGCACCGGCATCGGCCAGCCCGCCCCTGCCACGACCACAACGGCAACTGCCGCCGCAGCCGCCGCGCAGGAAGCCAGCGCTGCCGCCGAACGTGCTGCCCGGGCTGCCGAGGCGGCGCGCCTTGCTGCCGGCCCAACTTCCTTGCAGGCGCAAAACCTGCAAGCCACCAACCCGGCTATCGCAGCCGCCGTGGCAGCCTACCGGACCGGGGATATCGCGGCGGCTGCCGGCCGCCCCCCCACCGCGGCGCCACCGATCGAACCCGTCCCGGCCCCAGTTGCCGTTCCGGCCACAACGCCCGTCGCACCGGTTCAATCCCGTCCCCTCCAGCGTACTGCCGAATCAGCAGCCGGCCGCAATACCGGCGGTGGCACCCGACCCGGCGGCGGTCCCGCCGGGGGAGCTGCCGGGGGAGCCTCAGGCGGTGGTACGGCTGCCGAAGCAGCCTCTGGCCGCAACACCGGCGCTGGTACGCCTCCAGGCGGCGGTTCGCCTGGTGGAGCCGGCGCGCCACCGGCACCTGGCCCAGCGCCCGCCCCCGGCAGTCGAATCGACAACAATGCCTGATTGCAACAGAGCGTTGCTCTCACGCACTACCGGCTGCGCAATTTGCTAGCCCGCCCCGCCAGACACCTGCATAATCAGCCGCATGGTTTCCTTCGCCCGGCGCCGCCTGCTGCGCTACGTCCCGCTGCTGCTGGCCAGCGCCGTCGGCTTGCCTTCAAAGGCCGAGCCGCAACAAGTCACGCTCATCGTGGGCGAATCCCTGGATGAAGGCGGCAAGATTAAACCGCTGCGCCCCTGGCAAGCCAAACTGTTTGAATACCTGGAAGCTGAACTCGGCGTCAAATTCCAGGTTCGCATGTACCCTTGGGCGCGCGCCGAGCGCAACGCCCGAACCGGTGGCGGCCTGGTGTTCGGGTTGCCGAAAAATCCTGACCGCCTGCGCGAGCTGCGCTACAGTGAAGCCGTTGCCAGCAACACGCTCTGGATCGTAACCCGCAGCGACGCGACCTTTCCTTTTGAATCGCTGGCCGACCTGAAAGGCAAGACAGTCGGCGCAGTCCGTGGCTACGGCTATGGCGACGAGTTCGAACAATCGCGTAACAAATTGTTTCGTGTCGAAGACGATATTCCCTCCCGCGCCACCCGCTTGCAGCGCCTTCTGCTGAAGCGGGTGGACGCTGTGCTGCTTTACCAGCCAAGCTGGCAGAATGCGGCAGAAGTGGAAGCCGAACTGCGAGCCTTTGCGGCGCCGCTGGTGCGCGAACTCTCCCTGCCGCCAGGACTCACGCTCAGCGTACTGCCGCACCCGGTGCAGGTTGAGAACCAGCAGTTCTTCGCCATCTCCAAAGGCAGGGATGAAGGCCTGATCGACCGCATCAACGCTGCCCTCGCGCGGCAGCAGAAACCCGCTTCGCTCCCTAAAGCCCGCCGTGCAGGATGATGCGGTGCGGCTTGCCGCGCCGCCCGGATTGTGGATAATCACGCCATCGACAAACAAAGGGAGACCCCTCGATGAAGCTGAAGCACTCGGTAAGCGCTGTGGCGCTGCTGGCAATGGCCGCTGGCGCCTGCGCGCAGGACATGGTGGTAAAGATCGGCCATAGCGGCCCACTGTCCGGCGCTCAAGCGTTTTCCGGCAAGGACAATGAAAACGGCGCCCGCCTGGCCGTCGAAGAGCTGAATGCCAAGCCAATCACCGTCGGCGGCAAGAAGATCAAATTCGAACTGATGTCGGAAGACGACCAGGGCGACCCGAAGGCCGGCGTTTCCGCCGCACAGAAGCTGGTCGATGCCGGCGTCAAATACGTGGTCGGCCCGTACAACTCGGGCGTCGCCATTCCGGCTTCCCGCATCTACAACGAAGCTGGCACCCTGATCGCACCGGTAGCGACCAACCCCAAGTTAACGCAACAGGGTTACAAGAACATTTTTCGCATTAACGCCAGCGACACCCAGCTCGGCTCCAAGATGGCACTCTACGCCGCCAATGAGTTGAAGGTGAAGAACGTAGCGGTAATCGACGACCGCACCGCCTTCGGCCAGGGCCTGGCGGAAGAGTTCAAGAAACAGGCACGCGCTTCCGGCCTGCAGGTTGCGGGCCATGAATACACCACCGACAAGGCAGTGGACTTCACCGCTATCCTGACCAAATTGAAATCGAAGAACGTGCAAGCGGTGTTCTTCGGCGGCTACGCGCCGCAAGGTGCACCGATGGCACGCCAGATGAAGCAACTGGGCATCCAGGCCAAGCTGCTGGGCGGCGACACCATCTGCACCGCGGAAATGGGCAAGCTCGGCGGCGATGCCGTTGGCGACAACGTGCTGTGCGCGCAAGGTGGCGCCCTGCTGGAGAAAGCGGCTTCCGGCCCGGCCTTCAAGGCCAAGTTCAAGAAGCGCTTCAATGCGGAACCTGACGTCTACGCATCTGCCTACTACGATGCCGTGCTGATGTACGCAGCTTCGATGCAGAAGGTGAATTCGATCGACCCGGCCAAGGTTGGCGCCGACATTTCCGCCGGCAGCTACAAGGGCGTATCCGGCACCTACGCGTTTGATGCCAAGGGCGACATGAAGTCCTCGCCAGTGACCATCTTCAACTTCAAGAACGGCCAGCCGGCTGCGATTTCGAGCTACTAAGGAATTCCCATAATTCCTGTGCGACCGGTCCATGCGGCCGGTCGCTGCGGCGCGCAGCGACCAGTTCTTCCACGCTGCCCGGCAAATGCCTGCCGGCGATCGACAGCAGGCTCCCCTCCTCCAGTTCACGCTCCACCAGGAAACGCGGCAAGTGCCCCCAGGCCAGCCCTTGCAGGATGATTTCCTTTTTCATTTGCTGGTCCGGCACCGAGCACTGGTTCGCGCCTTCGACCATGAAATAGTCTTTGCCCTGCGTATGGCGCGCGGTGTCGCGGATGACGCACTGGGTGTAGTCGCGCAATTGCGCAGGCTTGATAGTGCGGCTTACAGGAAAGCGCAGGAAGCCCGGCGCGACTACCGGCACAAAGGGGATCTTCGAAAGCGGCATCCATTCGATGCGCGGGTCGCTTTGGTCGACGCCATGCAGGATCAGGTCTGCGTCGCCGTCATACAGCCGCTCGGCCGGTCCCGTCACGGCCTCGACCTGGACATGCAGGCGCGTCGCTGGGCGCGTGCGGAAGAATTCGGCCAGCGTCGCCAGAACCTCACGCTGCGGGCACATATCACCGATCACCACGCGCAGCTCGACTTCCTCCCCCATCGCCAGCTGCTGCGCGTGGACCTGGAGCCCAGCCAGCTCCGTGAGCGTGGCTTGCGCTTTGCGGTGGAAAGACTTGCCGGCTGGCGTCAGCACAACGCGGTAGCCGCTTCGGTCCAGCAATTGCAGGCCGGTTTGCTGCTCCAGCCGCGTAACAGCCGCGTGAACCGCCGGGTGCGAGCGATGCAGCAGCTCTGCGGCAGGCTGGAAGCCGCCACTGCGGGCTACCGCGTCGAAGCATTGCAGGTCATGCAGGGTAAAGGCGCTCATTGTCCACTTCTCTTACAAAGATTTGCTGATCTTTATAATATATTTTGACGACGGGCGCACCTAAGATCTGGTTCATCAACCATCCATTGAAAGGACCAGCATCATGTACATCACCACCGGCGACAATGTCCGTATCGCATACCGCTTCGACGGAGCCGAACATTTGCCCGTCCTGATCCTGTCGAATTCCATTGGCACCAGTTACCACATGTGGGATGGCGAGGTGGACGCACTGTCGCAGCACTTCCGCGTGCTGCGCTACGATGCGCGCGGCCATGGAGATTCCGGCGTGCCAGCCGGCGCCTATTCGCTCGACCGCCTGGGCCGCGACGTGCTGGAGATGATGGATGCACTGGGCATCCAGCGTGCGCACTTCCTCGGCCTGTCGCTGGGCGGCTTTATCGGCCAGTGGCTGGGCATTCATGCCCCTGAGCGGATCGACCGCCTGATACTCTCCAACACCGCCGCGCATCTCGGCCCGGCCACTGTGTTCGACGAGCGCATTGCGGCGGTGCGTGCCGCACCGGATATGCGCGAGACTGCCGAGGGATTCCTTGCCAACTGGTTCCCCAAGCAGATGCTCGATGCCGGTGGCCCGGTAATCGACAAGTTCGGCGCCATGCTGCTGTCCACCGACCGCCAAGGTCTGGCGGGCTTGTTCGCCGCCGTGCGTGACGCCGACCTGCGCCGCACAATCCGGCTGATCGAAGCGCCAACCCTGGTGATCGCCGGTCGTGACGACACCGTCACCTCGGCGCAGCATGGTGCCGACATCGCCGCCGCCATCCCCGGCGCCCGCCTGCTCACGCTGCCAACCGTCCACCTTTCCAACATCGAACGCCGGCAAGAGTACCTCGACGCCGTGCTGCACTTCCTGCGCTAACCTCCTTAGCCCTGTCTTTCCTCAACATGCATCCTCGCCACCCGTGCGAGGATGGCAGTGGGTATATGTGAGAATAGACAAGCCACGGAGCACCTATGGAAGCCTCCGCATTCGATACCAACAAGTACGCCAACCGTCTCGTCGAAGCTGGCGTATCGCAGGAAAACGCAAACCTTCAAGCCGAAGCTGTAGGTGAAGTCATGCAAGCCGTAGCCTCGCTCGACGCCAAGGTCGAAAAATACCATGCCGAAGATCTAGTCGAGTTCGCTTCGATACGTGTCCAGATCAGCGCACTTGACGCCAAGGTCACAAAAGAACTGGCCGAGCAGAGGGTTCTCATCGCCGCCCAAGACATCAAATTGGCGGCAATGGAAGGCAGGCTGATCGCTATGGAGGCAAAGATCGATAGCCAAGAGAGTCGGCTGGACGCAAAAATCAGTACTCTCGAAAAGCGCCTCATGCGCTGGATTCTGGTTGTTGGCAGCGCGCTTGGCATCCTGCAAAGCGCACTCGTCCTGGCCCCCCGCTATCTCGGTTAATCCCCGCTTGGACCACAACAAGTGTACGATCCTGCGAGGAGGATTCGAATGGATCAAATGCACTTGATGACGGTGTTCGTCGCCGTGGGCGAACAGGAAAGCTTTGCAGCCGCTTCACGCAGCCTGAATATGTCGCCGGCGGCCATCACCCGCGCCATCACAGCGCTCGAAGAAAAACTGGGGGCACAACTGCTGCAAAGGACCACCCGCAACGTGCGCCTGACCGAAGCAGGCCAGCGTTACCTGGATGACTGCCGCAACATCCTAGCGAGCATCGAGGAGGCCAATGACGCCGCAGCAGGCGTCAATTCGGCGCCCAAAGGCAACCTGTCCGTCACCGCATCTGTCCTGTTCGGAAAGAACTTCGTCACCCCGTGCATCGTGCAGTTCCTGAAGCAGTACCCGGAGGTTGACGTCTCCGCCTACTTCCTCGACCGCGTGGTCAACCTCATTGAAGAAGGCATGGACGTCGCCGTCCGCCTCGGTCCCCTGCCCGACTCCAGCATGAAGGCACTGCGCGTGGGCCAGATGCGGCGCGTACTATGCGCCTCACCCGAATACCTGGCCCGCAACGGCGTGCCCCAGCACCCGGACGAGCTGCTGCAGCATACGATCATCGCCGCCAGCAATATCACCCCACGCGTTGAATGGAAGTTCGGCCAAGGGACCGATGCCCTTACCGTCCGCATGAAGCCGCGCTTCACCGTAACCAGCAACGACGCAGCAATCCGTGCCGCAGTGGACGGGCTGGGCATCTGCCGCCTGCTGTCCTACCAGATGGCCGACGAACTGGCGGCCGGCAAGCTGAAGGTCATCCTGCCGGAATTTGAAGAGGAGCCGTGGCCGGTGCATATCCTGCACCGCGAGAGCAAGTACGGCTCCTCTAAAGTCCGCAAGTTTATCGACTTGCTGGCGCAGCACCTGCGGACGCACCCGCACCTGAACTGAGCTTGCCCAGGAAGGCGCCCGTGATGGCAGCAACTTCGTCCAGCCGGGTATCCATTACAAAGTGCCCGCCATCCAGGATATGCACTTCGGCCGAAGGATTGTCACGCTTGAAGGCCCGCGCTCCCGGCACGGTGAACGCCAGGTCGTGCTTGCCCCACACCACCAGCGTCGGCAACTGGCGCTGCTTCAGCCAGGCCTGCCATTCAGGATAGGCAGCCAGGTTGTGCTGGTAGTCGTAGATCAGGTCAGCCTGGATGCGTGCCTGGCCCGGGCGATTGAGATAGGCATGTTCATCCATCCACAAGTCCGGATCGTAAGCTTCGATTGCGGGATCGCTGCCGATATGCCGCGCCCGAGTCGCCGCCACCGACTGGTGCACCGCGATGACGTCTTTCTCATGTGCCGTGCGGTCCTCCCAGAACGGCTTGCGCTTGGCCCACATCGCTCCCAGCCCGTCTTCGTACACATTCCCGTTCTGGAACACCAGCGCCCGCACTGCCTGCGGCCGCGCCAGCGCCATGCGCATGCCGACCGGAGCACCGTAATCCTGCATCAGCAGCACGTAGCGCTGGGCGCCGACGGCATCGGTGAACTTGTGCATCACCTTTGCCAGGTTGTCGAAGGTGTAGGCAAACTTTGCCGGGTCCGGCGCATCGCTATTGCCGAAGCCGGGGTAATCCGGCGCCACCAGGTGGTAGCGGTCGCCAAGCTTGCGCAGCAGGCCATCGTACATGCGGGAGGAGCTAGGCACGCCGTGCAGCAGCAGGACAGTCGGCTTGCTGGCATCGCCCGCTTCGCGGTAGGCGATATTGACGCCGTCAACAGCAACAGTGCGATAAGCGACTGGCGCGGCGTGCGCTGCCCCGGCAAGTGCGATGGTGGCGGCGGCTACGAATGTCTTCATGTTGTTCTCCAGTGGATTGTCGATGGCACCACTCTAGCGGCACCCCGGGTGTGGCGGAACGCCGCCCAGCGAAATGGATTGTTTCGCTGCGCGTAGTTCCGGCGCCCAGGGACGCTTCCTACAATCCATCTCATCCCAACCAATTTTGAAGGAAGCGAACATGAAAACCTCCCGCATCGTTGCATCCCTGGCCCTCGCCTTCGCCGCCGCTGCTGCCTCCGCCGCGCCGACGGACGTCAGCTACCGCATCGTCAAGGTGGATGGCGTCAACGTCTTCTACCGTGAAGCCGGGCCGAAAGACGCTCCCACCGTGCTCCTGCTGCACGGCTTCCCCACCTCGTCCCAGATGTTCCGCAACCTGATCCCGCAATTGGCTGACCGCTATCACGTCATCGCGCCCGACTACCCCGGCTTCGGCCAAAGCGATGCGCCGGCTGTCGACAAATTCGCCTACAGCTTCGACAACCTGGCAAACGTGGTCGACAAGTTCACCACCGCAGTCGGCGCTTCAAAATATGCCCTGTACGTGCAGGACTACGGCGCCCCGATCGGCTTCCGCCTGGCAGCCGCCCATCCCGAGCGCGTGTCGGCCATCGTGGTCCAGAACGGCAACGCCTACAACGAAGGCATCGACAATGAGTTCTGGGCGCCGTTCAAGGTGTATTGGGCCGACAAAACCGAAGCGAATGCCGCCAAGCTGAAACCCTTCTTCGAACTCGGCGCGACCAAATGGCAGTACACGCACGGCGCGCGCGACGCCAGCAGGATCAGTCCCGACGCATGGACAGTGGACCAGGCCTATATGGACCGCCCTGGCAACAAGGACATCCAGCTCGAGCTGTTCTACAGCTACGGCAGCAACCCGGCCCGCTATCCGGAATGGCAAGCCTACTTCCGCAAACACCAGCCGCCGATGCTGATCACCTGGGGCAAGAACGACAAGATCTTCCCCGCTGCCGGCGCAACGCCCTACCTGCGCGACTTGCCGAAAGCCGAGCTGCACCTGCTTGACACCGGCCACTTCGCACTCGAAGAAGACGGCGAGCAGATCGGCAAGCTGATGCGTGCTTTCCTCGCACGTAACGTGAAGTAACGTAGCGCTGCGCGCGTTTGAGGGGGAACAAGCGCGCGCATTATGGGGTGGCGAAAATGGTAGGATCACTTCAAGGAGCCGCCATGGACGCCACTCCCCCCATCAGAGTTCGCCGCGTATGAGCAACGCACTGCGCAACTGGAGAAAACCGTGACTGATCTCTCTTGCGACCTGAAAACACTGCGATCGCACATTGACGGCCGCTTCATCGAGCAACGCGCACATTTTGACGCGCAACTTTTCGCGGCAATGGAAAAGCTCAATACGCGCATGGATTCGCAAACTTATCTGATCATCGGGATGCTGGTAGCGGTGTTCCTTGCGCTGGTCGCGCTCGTTGCGAGCGGTTAACGAAAAAACCCTGTCAAATCAACGATCTGACAGGGTTTTGTACGTCCTGGTGCCGGAGAAGAGAATCGAACTCCCGACCTTCTCATTACGAATGAGCTGCTCTACCAACTGAGCTACACCGGCAAAGAGCCCGGATTATAACAAACAAACTTGCGCGTTTGCTAGTATCAGAGCGCCATTATTGTAAAAATTACACGCCTTCCTGGTGGTAGCTGGTGACCAGTGCCACTTCGTCGCGGGAGCCGAGGAAGACCGGCACGCGCTGGTGCAGTTTTTCCGGCTGGATGTCGAGGATGCGCTTCTTGCCGTCGGTCGCCATGCCGCCTGCCTGTTCGACGATGAAGGCCATCGGGTTGGCTTCGTACATCAGGCGCAGGCGGCCTGGCTTGGATGGGTCCTTATTGTCGGCCGGGTACATGAAGATGCCGCCGCGGTTCAGGATGCGGTGCACGTCGGCCACCATGGAGGCGATCCAGCGCATATTGAAGTCGGTGCCGCGCGGACCGGTGGTGCCAGCCAGCAGTTCGCCGATATAGCGCTGCACCGGCGCATGCCAGTGGCGCTGGTTGGAGGAGTTGATCGCGAATTCCTTGGTCTTGGCAGGAATCTGCATATTGCGCTGGGTCAGCACCCAGGAACCCATCTCGCGGTCCAGGGTGAAGCAGTTCACGCCATTGCCGGTGGTCAGCACCAGCAGGGTTTGCGGGCCGTACAAGGCGTAGCCGGCGGCCACTTGCTTGGCGCCTGGCTGCAGGAAGTCCTTCTCGGTCGGCTCGGTCATGCCTTCCGGTGCCTTCAGCACGGAGAAGATGGTGCCGATCGACACGTTGACGTCGATGTTGGAAGAGCCGTCCAGCGGGTCGAACACCAGCAGGTATTCGCCTTTCGGGTAACGGTTAGGGATCGGGTGGATATCTTCCATTTCTTCGGAAGCCATCGCTGCCAGGTGGCCGCCCCATTCGTTCGCTTCCAGCAGGATTTCGTTGGAGATCACGTCCAGCTTCTTCTGGACTTCGCCCTGCACGTTCTCGGATTCCAGCGCGCCCAGTACCTCGCCCAGTGCGCCCTTGCCGACGCTGTGGGAAATGGTTTTGCAGGCGCGGCCTACCACCTCGATCAGGAGGCGCAGTTCGGCTGGAATGCTGTGGTGCTGGCGTTGTTCTTCAACGAGGTATTGGGTCAGGCTGATACGTTTCATTGTTTCCCTAGGTTTGTGCTTAATTAGTTTGCGAGTGCTTTGCTGACCACTTCCATCACATCATTCGACAGCGGGGTGGTGGCGGCGACTTTTTCCAGCGCGTGGCGCATGTGGACTTGCAGAGCCGGCGCGTAACGGCGCCAGCGGTCCATGCTGCGGGCCAGGCGCGCGGCGACTTGCGGGTTCAGCGCATCGAGCTTGATCACGTGCTCGGCCCAGAATTCGTAGGCGCTGCCATCGGCCGCGTGGAACTGCGATGGGTTCTGGTTGCAGAAGCTGAACAGCAGGCTGCGCGCGCGGTTCGGATTCTTCAGCGTGAAGGCCGGGTGTTTCATCAGTTCGCGCACCTTGGCCACATTGGTATGCGGTGCAGAGCCCTGCATGGCAAACCATTTGTCCACCACCAGCGCTTCGCCTTTGAAGTCCTTGTAGAAGGCGTCGAGCTGCTTGCCGGCGTCGGCGCCGCTGTGGATCAGGGCGGACAAGGCTGCGGCGCGGTCGGTCATATTAGTGGCGGCAGCGAACTGCTCGCCGGCCAGCTTGACCGCTTCTGCATTCGGCTGCACCAGCAGGTAGGCCAGGGCCACGTTTTTCAGGCCGCGCTTGCCGGCCGAAATGGCGTCGGGGCTGTAGGGGCCTGGCGTCGCATTGGCCGCGTACACCTGCAGCAGCTCGGCACGCAGCGCATCGCCGATGGCGTGGCGCATGAACTGGCGCGCGCTGTGGATGGCTTGCGGGTGCACCACTTCCATCTGCTCGGCGATGATGGTTTCCGACGGCAGGATCAGGCATTGCTCACGGAAGGCGGCATCGAGCTCCTTGTCGGTCAACACGGCGCGCAGGGCGGCGACGTAGGTATCGTCCAGCTCGAGCGGTTTGTCGTCCAGCACCGCCTGGGTCAGTGACAGCAGGCGTTCCATGGCCAGGCGCTGGCCAGCTTCCCATCGGTTGACCGGGTCGCTGTCGTAGCGGAACAGGTGCAGTAGCTCGTCGTCGGTGTACGGATACTCCAGCACTACCGGCGCAGAGAAGTCACGCAGGATGGACGGCACCGGTGCTTCGGCAATGTCTTCGAAGCGGAAGGTCTGCTCGGCGGCGGTCAGTTCCAGCACGGTCGTGGTGCCGAGCTGTTTGCCGTCAAGCGTCAGCGGCAGGTCTTTGCCGTCGCGGCCTAGGAGGCCGACAGCGACAGGAATGTGGAACGGCAGTTTCTCTGCCTGGCCTGGCGTGGCCGGGCAGGATTGGCGCAGTGTCAGCTCATACACCTGTCTGGCGCCGTCATGGTGGCCGCTGGCGCTGACCACGGGCGTGCCGGCCTGGCTGTACCAGCGCTCGAACTGCGTCAGGTCGCGCTTGTTGGCGTCGGCCATCGCGGCGCGGAAGTCGTCGCATTGCACGGCCTGGCCGTCATGGCGTTCGAAGTACAGGTCCATGCCCTTGCGGAAGCCTTCGCGGCCCAGCAAGGTCTGGTACATGCGCACCACTTCGGCGCCTTTCTCGTACACGGTCACCGTGTAGAAGTTGTTGATCTCGACGAAGGAGTCGGGGCGCACCGGGTGCGCCATCGGGCCTGCATCTTCGGGGAACTGGGCCTGGCGCAGCGTGCGCACCTGGTCGATGCGGGTCACCGCGCGGCCGCTGTCGGTGCCGATCATGTCGGCACTGAACTCCTGGTCGCGGAACACGGTCAGGCCTTCCTTCAGCGACAGCTGGAACCAGTCGCGGCACGTCACGCGATTGCCGGTCCAATTGTGGAAGTACTCGTGGCCCACCACGGCTTCGATGCCGGAGTAGTCGATATCGGTCGCGGTGCGCGGGTTGGCCAGCACGAACTTCGTGTTGAAGATGTTCAGGCCCTTGTTTTCCATCGCGCCCATATTGAAGTCGCTCACGGCGACGATCATGAAGCGGTCCAGGTCCAGCTCCAGGCCCCAACGTTCCTCGTCCCAGCGGATCGAGTTCTTCAGCGACTGCATCGCGTAGTCGGTCTTATCGAGGTTGCCCTCTTCCACCCATACCTGCAGCAGCACTTCGCGGCCGGACTTCAGCTTGAACTTTTCTTCCTGGCATACCAGGCGAGCGGCCACCAACGCGAACAGGTAGGAGGGCTTCTTGAACGGGTCTTCCCATTTCGCGTAGTGGCGGCCGTCGCCCAGGTCGCCCTCTTCCAGCAGGTTGCCGTTGGAGAGAAGGACCGGGTATTGCTCTTTGTCGGCGCGCAGCATCACGGTGTAGCGCGCCATCACGTCCGGGCGGTCCGGGAAATAGGTGATGCGGCGGAAACCTTCGGCCTCGCACTGGGTGTAGAAGCCGCTGCCCGAGGTGTACAGGCCGGAAAGGGTGGTGTTTCCAACCGGGGAGCAAGTGGTTTCGATTTCCAGCAGCACGTTGACCGGGGCGTTGCGGATGGTCAGGGTGTTGTTGCCAATAATATATTGGTTTGGATTGAGCACGACCCCGTTCATGCGCAGGGCGACCAGCTCAATGGCTTCGCCGTGCAGCACCAGGTCGTGGCTCTTGCTGTCCGGGTTATGGCGCAGTTGCACGCGGTTGGCGACGATGGTGCAGGCGGGATCGAGGTCGAAGCCCAGTTCCACGGTCTCCACCAGGTAGCTGGGCGGGGTGTAGTCTTTACGATAAATCGTTTGCGGGCTGTCGGTACGCATGGTTTGGGCGAGCGAAGACAAAGAAGGCTATTTTACCAATACCGGGCTGGGGACACGCCCGATTCTTTTCCGGTAACCCTCCGGGGGTAACATTCTGTAATAATTAGGTGAAACGCATGTTGCCGGATTAAACTGGCTGATGAAAAGATTAAAAGGAGTCTCGTCATGAAAGCGCTAGCCATTTTGGTGGCAGCCACCAGTCTGTTGCTGAGCGGCTGTGCCACTACCCTGCGCAGCAACGTTACGGTCTTCCACGAGTGGCCGAGCGACTTGCAGGACAAATCATATATCTTTGAAACGCCTTCGCCGGGCGAGGATACGCTGGAATACCGCAGCTACCAGAACCTGGTGAGCGGTGAACTGGCCAAGCTGGGCTTCACCCAGGCTGCCAGCGCCAAGGACGCCAAGTTGCGCGTCGGCATGCAGTTCAGCACCATCGACCGCCCGGTCAAGGTCCTGACCGCGACCGACCCGTGGATGTACGGGCCTGGCCCGTGGGGCTATTACCCACGCTGGGGCTACTACCCTTACCGTTATCGCTACTACGGTTTCTACCGCCCATACTACGATCCGTGGATGTGGGGTCCGATGGAGTACCGCGAAACCATCCAGCATAACTACGACCGCAACCTGCGCGTGACCATCAACAACCTGCAGGGCAAGAAGCTGTATGACGTGACCGTGCAGAACACCAGCCGCAAGCAATCTACGCCGCTGGTCATGCCGACCCTGGTGCAAAGCGCCTTCACTGGCTTCCCTGGCGAAAGCGGAAAGGCCAAGCGCGTAGATCTTGAGCTCCAATAACGCCATCAAATCGATTGGGCGGTGGTTGCGCGAAGGCGCTTCCACCGCCTTTTTCCGTCCGCCGCGCTGGGAAGGCCTGTCTACCGGGCCGGGCGTGGTTGCGCTCCTGGTGCTGCTGGTACTGGGGCTGTCGATGCTGTTCCAGCGCCTGTATATCCATGGGCCTGCGATCTTCTACTGGAAGGCTATTGCTTACGGCTGGCTGCCCTTCGCCCTGCTGCCCTTCTATGCTTTGCTGGCGCGCGGCACGGGGCCAAGTGGGCGCCCCGGCGCGGCGCCGGACCTGGCTCTGCTGACGACGCTGCTGCTGGCGCAGACCGTCTGGCTGGAACTGTTCGTGGACCTGTGCTTCACCACCATGCTCTACAGCGGCTCGGAAGCGTGGGCGGTGCGCTACCTTGGAACCTGGGGTGCCTGGATCATTTGGGGGATTCCGGTTGCCCTGATGGTCCTGTCGCAACTGGTTCTGCTGGCGCGCGGAGGACGCGGACGGCGCTGGCCGCTGGCGCTGATGGCGGGCATGATGACGGGCGTGGTAGCGCTGGGCGTGGCCACGCAGCAGCCGGAATTCTGGTACCCGAAGAAGCAGGAAGCCAGCAACGAGGAACCTTCGCGCTACCTGAAGCTGACTGCGGAATTGATGGAGTCGCAGCCGGTGCTGCTGTCGCGCCAGCTGGCGGCACTGGCGCCGCAGCGTCCGGGCAGGGTCGACATGTATGCGCTGACTTTTGCGCCCTACGGCGATGAAGTGTTCCGCCGCGAAAGCCAGATGGTGGCGGACGTGATGTCGCAGCGCTTCGGCACTGCCGGACGCACGCTGCAGTTGGTAAACCATTTCCAGACTGCGGAAAAGTTCCCCTGGGCCACAACGCCGAACCTGCAGAAGGCGATCCGCAGCGTGGCGCGCACCATGGACAAGGAAGAAGATGTGCTGTTCATTTACCTGACTTCGCACGGTGCACGCGAAGGCCAGTTGGCGGCAGATTTCTGGCCTTTCGAGCTGACCGAGCTGACGCCGTCCATGCTGCGCAAGTGGCTCGATGAAGCTGGCATCAAGCATCGCGTGATCGCGGTGTCGGCATGCTATTCGGGTAGCTGGATTCCATCGCTGAAAGACGATGCCGCCATGGTGCTGACGGCCGCCGATGCCGACCACACTTCTTACGGCTGCGGCTACAAATCGGAACTGACTTTCTTCGGCCGCGCCATGTTCGACGAACAGCTGCGCACCCACACGCGCTCCTTCGAACAAGCCCATGCCGCCGCGCGCGAAGTCATCCGCAAGCGTGAAATCGAGGCAGGCAAGGACGACGGGTATTCGAACCCGCAAATTTCTGTCGGCAGTGCCATCCGCGCGAAGCTCGCTACGTTTCAGTGAACAAAGCGGACTAAGAAATAGAAGACTGCCATGAGGGTCGCCATGGCGCCGTAAATTCGCCATGTCTGCCTATGCAAGTCTTCTTTTGTCGCAAAGATGTCCAGGCGCCCGTTGATCCCGGCAATTGCAATCTTGACTTCGGTCACGTCTTTGCCGAGCAATGCCACATCTTCCTTGATCTTTGCGACGTCGATTTTGAGTTGAGCGACGTCGATTTCGAGCAGGCTCAATCTACGCTCCACCTCAGTTAGCCGTTCATTGAGCTCACCAATATCAATGCTCAGAAACGATGATACGCACGGCAACGCCTCACTCAACTGTGTAGTGGTTGCCAGCAGGCTGGGCCTCACTTCCGGGTAGCTGTCCATCAGTTTGTGCAGTGCTGCAACTAGCGCAGTCAATGCACCGATGCACTCAGTCATTTCTTTCGCGGAATTGCTCATGACGGCCTCCCCTGTTTGGATGTTAACAGTCCTTTGACAGGGCCGGCGTAAGAAAGTTCAATCGCTTTTCAATGACCGCAGCGAGATATCGTTGTGGCCGACGCCAGTCACAATGTGAAAAGTAGCCAGCCCGGGGCGGAAGCTGCGGCACAGGGCTTCGCTGCTGGCGCGGGGAATGACTTCATCGCGTTCGGCGACGAGAATGGTAGTGGGGGCGTTGACTTTGGCAGCGTAGCTGGCCGAGTCGTAGCGGTCGCGCAGCAGCAAGCGCACCGGCAGCCAGGGGAAGTGGTGCGAAGCCGCGCCGGCCATGCTGTCGTATGGCGTGACCAGCACGAGCCGGTCGACCGGCTTCACGCTGGCGAGCCGGGTAGCGATGCCGCTGCCAAGGCTGCGCCCGACCAGCGTTACCTGCGGGTGCCGGGCACGTACGTGCTCGTACAGCGCCAACGCATCGGAAAACAGGCCGGCTTCTGTCGGCTCGCCTGGCGTGGCGCCGTAACCGCGGTAGTGCATCAAATAAAGCGACTGGCCAGGAAATGCCGCCTGGAGCTCAGGCAGGCTGTAGCCGACTGCTTCGGCATTGCCACCGAAATAGATCACGGCGGAAGTCCCCGGCTGTTCGTCCAGCGTGACGCCAACGCGCGCGCCGCCGCCCAATGCCAGCACGGTGCCACCTTCAAACGACTGAGGAAAGTAAATCATGCTGCGCTGGCGGAAAAACACCAGCGCGCACACGGCGACATAAACCGCCAGCGCCAGGAGAAGCAATGGCAGCACAAGGCGCATGATCAGCGGTAGTACGCTTCGCTGGCGAAGGTAATGAGACCGATCAGGGCCACGGCACTCAGCAGGACGATCAGCAAGCGTCCAAATTTCGGGGTGCCGTCGTCTTCTTCGGTTGGGCGGTTCTGGTCGGTCATAGTCAAGTTCAAGGCAGGAGGATGGTGGAGCCGGTAGTGCGGCGCGCTTCCAGGTCGCGATGCGCCTGCGCTACATCCGCCAGATTATACCGCTGCTTGATTTCGATCTTCACGTCGCCCCGCGCCACCACGTCGAACAGCGACTGCGCACAAGCTTCAAGCTCCTCGCGCGTGGACGTATAGTTGCCCAGCGCAGGACGAGTCAGGGACAGCGAACCGCGCGAAGCCAGTTCGCTCAAGGAGAAATTGGCCACCGGCCCGGATGCATTGCCGAAGCTGACCATCATGCCGCGCGGGCGCAGACAATCGAGCGAACCGATGAAGGTATCCTTGCCGATCGAATCGAACACGGTGGACACGCCCTTGCCGCCAGTGATCTCGCGCACCCGCTCGGTGAAGTTTTCCTTGTTGTAGTTGATCGCATGGGTCGCGCCGTGCTGCAGGGCCAGCGCCACCTTTTCGTCCGAACCCGCGGTGCCGATCAGGTTCACGCCCAGGGCGCGCGCCCACTGGCAAGCGATCAAACCCACGCCGCCGGCAGCCGCATGGAACAGGATGGTGTCGCCCGCCTTTACCGGCGCGGCGCTGTGGAACAGGTACTGCACCGTCATCCCCTGCAGCATCATGGCGGCCGCAGTATCGCTGCCGATCGTGTCCGGCAGCTTGACCAGCAGGCTGGCGGGCATATTGCGCGCCTGCGAATACGCACCGTTTGGTCGCCCGGCGTAGGCCACCCGGTCGCCCACGCGCACATGGCTCACGCCCTCGCCCACCGCTTCCACTACACCCGCGCCTTCCTGGCCCAGGCCGCCAGGCAGCGGCTGCGGATACAGGCCGGTGCGGAAGTACACATCGATAAAGTTAAGGCCGATCGCTTCGTGCCGCACCGTCGCCTCGCCGGGCCCTGGCGCCCCTACTTCGACATCGACGTATTCCATCACTTCCGGCCCGCCGGTGCGGGACATGCGTATCGCCTTAACCATTAATTGCTCCTTTAGTGTGTGATAAAGCCGCGCTCGCGCAGCCATTGTGTCATGCGTGGATAATGCTCGCGCGCCCAATGCGTGGAATTGATGTAGGCGCTGCCGCCATCGAGATCGGTTTCCCACAGGCCGTGCGCCGCCCGCGGCAGCATCCATACCTGGTGATCCTTGTGGCCACTGGCGTCCAGCGTCTGCTGAAACAGTTTGGCGCTCTTATGCACCGGCACGAAGGCGTCTTTTTCGCCGAGGATATAGACCACCGGGGCCTTCAGCTTCTTCAGGTCCGGCAGCGGATCGTAGCTGTAGAAGGCAGTGCTGGTTTCGCTCGGCTTCTCTTTCAGCCTATCAGGCACGATCTCGACCTGGCTGGCCCATCGTGTGCTTTCGCCTGCACGGGCTGCGGCCAGCAATTCGGCGCGGTTGGCGCCGCGGTTGGTCACCCAGCGCATCAGTTTTTCCTGGTAGGCGGCGCCGGCCCTCACCTCTTCCTCGCTGAAGCCTTGCGCACGCAGCGCATTCTCGACCCGGTACACTTCCTGCTCGGCCGGCGGCACGGCCGACGCGGCTTGCGCGATCACGAAGGCGACTTTCTGCGAACGGATCGCCGCCAGCGGCGCCAGCCAGCCGCCCTGGCTATGGCCCCAGGTGCCGATGGCGTCAGCTTTGATGTCGCTGCGCTTGCCAAGCAGCTCAATGCCGGCGATCGCATCGTCGGCCAACTGCTCCATGGTCGCCTTGTTGAACTCACCCGTGGACTTGCCCACGCCGCGCTTGTCGTACATCAGCGCAGCCATGCCGTGGGCGGCGAAATAATAAGCCTGCAGTGCATAGGCGCCCCGCGGTGCAGGGCTGGACATCTGGGTCAGGACAATCGCTGGAAATGGCCCCTTCCCTTCAGGCAGCACCAGGGTGCCTGACAGAGTGACGTCACCGTTGTGGAACGTGACCTCTTCCGAGCGGAATTGCAGGCGGCGGCCGACCTCCTTTTTTCCTGCCTGCTGCCAGACCATCTTGTTGCCCTCGAAGCGCATCGTGGTTTCGCGCACGGCGGGGTTCAGGTTGCCGGCGCCGGCGTAATACACATTCCCGCTTTCAGCGAACATCGAGGCGTAGCGGCCCGTGCTCATATCGCTGTAGAACATCTGCGGGAAGTCGCCCCACTCGGAGAGCACGACCACGCGCTTGCCGGGGAATTCATAAGCGCCCAGCAGCGGCTGGTGGCGTGAGGGATCGTCAGCCAGCGTACGGCGGAAGGCGAACTTGCCGTCCTTCCCGTTCAGGCTTACCTTGCCGTCCAGCAGGTCGCCTTGCAGCTTGCCGTCGAATTGCAGCACCCCATCCGGGCCTGGCAGGGCGAAGCGTACACTGGCGCCCTGCTGCGCAACCGCCGCCAGCGGCAGGCCCTTTTTCTCAAAGGCGGGCATATCGACCGTGCCTTTGCCGTCGGCGCCGAAATGCGGCCGCAGGAAGTTGAAGTCGCTCCCGACGCCGTAGGTCCCGACCCAATGGCCGGCCAGCGCCGGCGCAGTTGGCGCGGCGGCATGCGCTGCGAACGCAGCCGAGGAAGCGACGATGGCGGCAACTGCGCCCAGGATGTGATTCATGCAGGCTCTCCCCGATTTTGTAATGAGGGCGCTACATTGCCAGCGCGCGCGGCGCCGGCCAAGCATCATGCGACAGGCTGCGATTTTGCGGCATCAGCCTGCAATTGCGACAGCACCAGGTGGGCGGTCGCCAGGTTGGTAGCGCAAGCAACGTTGTGCACGTCGCAGGCGCGAACCAGTGCGTTGATATCCGGTTCGTGCGGCTGTGGCGTCATCGGATCGCGCAGGAAGATGATGGCATCGATATGCCCGTCTACCAGCAAGGCGCCGATCTGCAGGTCCCCGCCCAGCGGGCCGGAATGTTTGCGCTCCACTGTCAGGCCCACTTCGGCGACCAGGCGGCCGCCCGTGGTGCCGGTCGCGCACAGTTTGCAGGTACGCAGGAAGGCAGCGTACTCGCGGGCCAGCGCGATCATGTCGTCTTTTTTCTTGTCGTGGGCAATCAGGGCGATGCGGGGCGTCATTTCTCTTTACCTTTCACTTTCGACAGCAGGTAGATACCAGCCAGCACCAGGGCCGTTCCCGCCAGTTGCCAGCTGGTGACGGGTTCGGACAGGATGACGGCGCCAAAGAACAGGGTGGAAACAGGTCCGATCATACCCGCCAGCGAAGCGGGGCCTGCGCCAATGCGCTGCACGGCGATCATGGTCATGAACACGGGCATCACCGTGCACAGGATGCCGTTCACCAGCGACAGGCCGTACACCTCCATCGGCTGCACCAGCAACCCGGCTGGCCGCAGGATGAAGAACTGGCCGATGCAGGCGGCGCTGGACACGCACATGGCATACGACACCAGCCGCAGCGAGCCAAGGCGCTTGACCATTTCGCCGGAACCCAGCAGGTACAAGGCGTATGCCAGGGCGGAGCCCAGTACCAGCAGCGATCCCAGCGCCACATTGCTGCCGCCGTCGCGCAGGTCATGGAAGAACACCAGCACGATGCCGGCATAGGCGGTGAGCAGGGAAAGCCACTGGCTGCGGCCAATATGCTTTTTCAGCCATAGCGCGGAGCCAAGCAGTACAAAGGTCGGCGTCAGGAACAGGATCAGGCGCTCCAGGCCGACGGTGATGAATTGCAGCCCGAGGAAATCAAGATAGGAAGACAGGTAGTAGCCGACCAGGCCCAGTCCAATCAGGCGCCAGGCGTCGGCGCGGCTCAAAGGCGGGTCGGTGCGCATCTTCCACAGCGCGATGGCGGCGAAGACGGGCAGTGAAAACAGCATGCGGAAAGCGATCACCGTGACGGCGTCGAGGTGGTACCGGTACAGCAGCTTGGCCACGATGGCCTTGGTGGAGAATAGTACGGCCCCGCCGATAGCTATTGCCAATCCGCCCAGGTAGGCGGCACGTTTTCCCTGCGGTTCCGGTGTGACTGTCTCCATGCCACCATTGTAGCGGTAAGCCGCCAGGCTTGCTGGCGGGTCCTTAAAACCGGTAATGCAGTGTCTGACCCACTGGGTCAGACACTGGTCTGCGGCGGCCGCGTGCCAGGTTTGGGCTGCGTTTAGGAGACGACGACAGCGGCCTGGCCAGCCGTCACAGTTGCAGTCGTGACCCTGGCGATCACGGTGGCCGGCGCATTGCCGCCTACCAGCTTGTTCACCTGCTTGAACTGGGCAACCAGCGAACCAGGAGTGAGCGTCACCACGGTGAAGCCCTGCGCGTCGGTGTTCACATGGCGCAGCCAAGGATTGCTGTTCAGGCTGGAAAGTTGCTGCGCCAGGCCGACCAGGGTAGCGAAGTTGGAATCGGCCTTGATCGCCGACAGCACCGCATCCATGGTGGCATCCAGCAGCGCCTCCGGCACGCCTTTTGCGCCCAGGGCGCCGCGCAACTGGATCATGAGGGAAGTCGCCAGCGAATCGGCAGTCGGCGACACCTTGCCCATGGTGTAGTCCAGCAGGTTGACGTTCAGCGTGATGGTGCCCACGTTCGGCACCGGTACCGATAGCGGCAGGGAAACCAGCGTACCCAGGCTGCCCAGGCTGGCCGATGCTTCGCGCAGGTAGGTGAAGAAGGAATCGGAGCTGACGCCGGCCGATACCAGGTCCACCATTACCGGCGTGCCGCCGCCCGCAGCGTCGTAATCGTCGTTGACAGTGCCGGCGAAGAAGGAGTGGATGTCGCCGGTCAGTGCCACCACATTGCCGATGTTGTTGGTCTTCAGGTGCGACATCAGGTTCTTGCGCTCGGCGTTATAGCCGTCCCACTGGTCGCAGTTGATCAGGAACTTGCGGAAGTACGGCGCCAGCGCCGTCGCCTGACCCGAAGCAACGACAAACACCGATGCCGCTTTATTGACCTGCACGTCCGGCTTGATGTAACCGATGGCGATGCCCTGCGCAGCTGCGGTGGCCTGGGCCACGGCGCCGCCGCCCGACTTGGCGACGTTTTCCGCCTGGCCAAACGCCAGCACGGCCACGCTGGCCTGGGTCGAGGTCAGGCCGGCGCCAACGGCAGCCGTCAGGCGCGCGCTGGTGTCCCCGCCGCCGGCTGCGGAGGTGGCGATCGCGGTTCCGGCGGCAGCAGCCACGGAAACCGAGGCGCCGGCAGTCACGGCGCCGACAATCGCACCGGCAACCGGCACGTTGCCGCCGGTCGAGGTAGCAGCCGTGGTGGCGATGTCGGTAACCAGCTTGGCCACGGCCTGCAGCGCCACCAGGGTGGCGATGGCGTCGACCCCGCTCAAGCCCATGCGCAGCAGCGAAACTTCATTGCCCCACAGCTTCCAGGTCGCGCTGGAAGCCTTCATGGTGGACTTCCACCAGTCGCGCTGGGTGGCGCCCAGCATGCTGATGGCTGCCAGCGGATCGGTGCCGCCAACGGCAGCGACTTTTTGCGCTTCGGCCGCGCTGTACAAGTCTTGCGCCACCAGGTAGCGTGCACCGATGCTGCCCAATGGCTGGCCGGTGGCCGGATTGGCCATCTGCTCCGGCACCACGTGATCGGCGCGGTACAGGCGTTCGTCGGTCATCACCAGTTGCATCAGCTTGCCGAACTGGAAATCGCGGTAGATCTTGATGTTCTGGAAGCCGGTTGCTGCGCTGTCGAGCGTGACGTCAGCCGGCATGAACTCGAACCAGGCCTGGTTGGCGCTGCGGCGGCGGCTGGTGTCGTGCTTCTCGCCTTCCGAATAGGTCTGGGTGTCGCCCCAGGAGTCGTCGCTGAATTCGTGGTCGTCCCAGATCGCGATGAAGGCGAAGCGCTCGTGCACGGCCTGCAGGCGGGTATCGGTGCGGTACTTCTTGTACAGGTAGCGGTAGTCGGCCAGCGTGGTCGCGTACTTCGCGCCCGAGCTGCCGTTCTTGAAGGTGCCGTCCGGCAGGGTCAGGGCGGCATGGCGGCTTTCGACGGCGCCGACCTGGAAGTTTTCGCCCACGGTCTCGTAAATATAGTCGCCAAGGTGAACGATGAAGTCCAGTTTTTCATTTTTAGCAATATGATCGAGCGCGCCCCAGTGGTTGATGCTCCAGTCCTGGCAGGTCAGGTAGGCGAACTGCAGCTGCGATACGCTGGCGTCGGCCGCCGGGGCAGTCTTGAAGCGGGCCACGTTGGAGCGCACGTCGCCTGCGGTGAACTGGTAGAAGTAGACGGTGTTCGGCTGCAGGCCGGTGACTTTGTGGCGGATCGTATTATCGAAATCGGCATTCAGCTCGATCTGGGCATCAACCACCGCGGTCCCTTCAATGGCCTTGTTGCTGCCCAGGGCGGCCGTATTGTCGGCCGCGGTAACCTGCACGCGCACCGTTACCCCGCTCTTGACGGTGACCGTCGCCACGTCGTCCAGGGAGGTCGGCACAACGCGGGTCCACAGCATGATGCTGTCGGCACGCGGATCGCCGGATGCTACGCTTTGCGGAAATTTCCAGTTGGCGCCGGTCGCAGGCGGCACGCCAGGGGGCGGCGGGGTGTAATCGCTGCCGCCGCCGCAGCCGGCCAGGCCGCCGGTGGCAGCCGATACAGTAATGAAGCCGCCCAATTTGATAAATTGCCGACGATCCATAAGTCTCCTTCATGATAAAAATTATTGTTTTAGGATATTAACTTTACAAGCAGATGAATTAACCCCGAGGAAAGCTACTAAACACTTGTGCGGGGGTTGCAGAGGCTCTTTTGGTCGCGCCGGCGCGACAATTTCAGCGAGATACCGGTATGCTAGAATGTCGCCCTCGATTGCATACCGTCTAAGGAAGATTGAACATGGCTGGACACAGCAAATGGGCCAATATTAAGCATAAAAAGGCTGCAACGGACGCGAAACGCGGCAAAATC